>QWCN01000818.1_pt1 | contig 53057 bp, 49 predicted proteins | sample 1972711 | NCBI WGS metagenome assembly QWCN01 (sample SAMN09866707, study PRJNA288562) | Human gut metagenome isolate term1_stool, whole genome shotgun sequencing... | isolation source: gut | host: Homo sapiens | place: USA: California
CTTCGCATCGGACAGCCTTGGATTTTCGAGGGATTTTTGTTCTTTTGGACGCAGGCGGGCTGTCGCCCGCCAAGGACAAAAGGGCAAAAAGCACCGAAAGGACTGGCTGTCCGACGTGTGTGCTCTTGTTAATCGACGCTAATATGAACAGGCAAAAACTGCGGATGCTCAAAGGCATCCGCAGTTTTTGATTTCTATTCTTCGTCGGTCTCGAGGACGACCTCGTCCGTGCCGGTGACCTTCTTCTCGAACTTTGCCATAAGGAACGGAGAGAAGATGCCGACAATGCTCAGGGCGATGAGCACCCAGCACACCGGAGAGGCGAACAGAACACCGATATCGCCGCCGCTGACGCGCAGCGCACCGCGCAGGCCCTTTTCACTGATCGGGCCGAGAATCAGTGCCAGAACGACCGCCGCGGTATTCAAATCGAATTTCCGCATCAGATAGCCGAGTCCGGCGAAGATCATCATGACGACCACGTCGCTCATGTTGCGGTGGATGGCGTAAGAACCGATGAAGCAGAGCACCGTGACGCAGGGGATCAGAATGGCGTCGGACAGGCGGGAGATGTGCGCAAAGCCGCGGCAGCCGAGCATGCCGATGAACAGCATGAAGAACTGCACGAGAACAAAGCCCGCGAAGAACGTGTAGGTCATCGCCGCGTGCTTGGTGAAGAGCTCGGGGCCCGGGGTGAGACCCTGGATGATGAGGCCGCCCATCAGAACCGCCGTGACGGATTCGCCGGGGATGCCAAGCGTCAGCATCGGGATCAGCGAGCCGCCGGTAACGGCGTTGTTGGCCGCTTCCGAGCCGCAGACGCCCTCGATGGCGCCGTGGCCGAAGTCCTCCTTGTGCTTGGAGAACTGCTTGGCGTTATTGTAGCCCATGAAGCAGGCGATGGACGCGCCCGCGCCCGGGAGAATGCCGATGATGTTGCCGATGATCCAGGAACGGATGACCGTCGGCGCGAGCATCTTCTTCTCGGCTTTGGTAAGGGCGATCTTGTCGGAGAACTTGGAGGCCTTCTGGCGCTCCTTGATCTTCTTCTCGGCAAGGATGAGCACCTGCGACATGGAGAAGAGACCGATGAGCGCGCACGTCGTGTTGATGCCCTCGGCGAGGAACGCATGGCCGAACATGAAGCGCTTGGTGCCGTCGATGGGGTCAAGGCCGATCGTGGAAAGGAGCAGGCCGAGCGCGCCGGACATGAGGCCCTTGACGATGGACTTGCTCGAAACGCCGGCGATGATCGTAAGGCCGAAGATACCGAGCCAGAACTTTTCCGCCGACATGAATTTCAACGCGAGCTGGGCAAGCAGCGGGGCGAAGAAATACAGGGAAATGCAGCTGAGCAGGCCGCCCCAGAAGGAGCTCCAGCAGGCCGTGGCGAGCGCCTTGCCCGCCTGACCCTTCAGCGTCATCTGGTACCCCTCTATCGCCGTTGCCGCAGACGCCGGGGTGCCGGGCGTATGGATGAGGATGGCGGAGATGGAGCCGCCGAAGATGGCGCCGCAGTAAATGGCGCCGAGGACGATAAGTCCCGTGTCCGCCGGCATGGTAAACGTCAGCGGCAGCATGAGCGCAACGCCCATCGCCGCCGAGAGGCCGGGCAGACAGCCGATGATGATGCCGAGCGTGACGCCGCCCACCATGGCAAGGAGGTTGATGAGAGTGAGAGCCTTAATAAAGCCCTGACCCATAAGAGCCAATGTTTCAAGCATAGATCACATTTCCTCCTTAAAACAGAATGCCTGCGGGAAGCCGCACGCCAAGGAAGAGAACGAACGCAAGATAAATGAGAAGATCGATCGAGACGATCGAAATGACCGTGGCCAGAATGGGCACGCGCAGGAAAAGAAGGCACGCGAGCATGAACAGCGTCGTCGAAACGAAGAAGCCGACGTACTTCATAAGGACGAAGTACACGAGGATCAGCGCGACCGATACGATGAACTGCACCGGCTTGAAGCCGGCGAAAACGGTGTCAACGCCGCTCTCTACGCCGAAGCGGCGGGCATTCAATATCATCTGGACGAGATAGAAGCTCGTAAGGAAAAACAGCAGAGCTATGGTGAACTTCGGGTATGTACGGCTCGTGTCGGAGAGCTTCGAGCTGTAAGCATAGAAGAAGCCGCACACCGCGTACATGAATACCACGACTCCTATATCGGTTTTTTGCATTTTCATAAGCAGGAGTCCTCCCGTGAGAAATTTCTGCGGGGATGTTTTACGATAATTTTTTAAGAAGCCCGGAGGGGGATACCTCCGGGCTTTTGGTATCAGCGAGAGATCATTCGTACCAGAAACCGGTAGCAAGGCTTTCGGTGAACTCCTGCTGCTGCTCGATGAGAGCGGCAGTGGCGGCGGCGTCCTTATAGTCGGTAGCGAAGGAGGCGGCAGCCGCGAGATAATCGGGATCTTCCATGGTCGCCTTGAAAGCGGCCTCGTAGAACGCGATGACTTCCGGGCTCACGCCGGCGGGAGCGACGACGCAGCGGGAGGAGCCGAGCCACTGGTCATAGTAGCCTTTCTCGCCGAGAGTCGGGACGTCGGGGAACTCGAAAATACGCTCGGTGGAGAACACGGCAAGCGGCTTTACGTCGGTGCGGCCGGCGATATCGGCAGCCTTCGCAACGCACCAGTCGGCCTCTTTGCCGAGAAGGCTAGTAAGCTCGTCCGCGGTGTTGCCCTGCGGCAGGTCGATGTACTTGAAGCCGGCGGAGTTGGCAAACGCCTGCGCACCGATGTGGTTGGAGGCCTGCGCGCCGTTGGTGGAGGCGACGGTCTGGTTTTCCTTGGCGTAAGCGACGAGATCGTCAATGTCGTTGAAGCGCTCGTCGTCCGCGCGCACGAGGACGAGAGAGGTCTCGGTCACATGGTTGCAGATGGCGGCGAAGTCCGCGGTGGTGTAGGTGCCGAGTCCCTTTACGATGGATGAGTTGAAGTTCGGGAGGTTCATGAAGCCGATGGTCATGCCGTCGGGCGCAGCCGCGGCGATCTGAGACCAGCCGATGGAGCCGGAGCCGCCGTCAACGTTCTCGATGACGATGGTCTGGCCGACGTACTTCTCGGCGTACTGCGCAAGGATGCGCGCGGTGACGTCGGTGCCGTTGCCGGCTTTGTAGGCAACGATCATGGTCACGGGGCCGTTGGGGGCCCAGCCGGTGGTTTCCGCCGGAGCTTCGGCGGGAGTTTCGGTCTGGGGTTCTGCGGGAGTCTCGGGCTGCGCGGGAGCCTCGGTCTGGCCGCAGGCACACAGCGCGAACATCATACAGAGGGCAAGGAACAGGGCAAATGCTTTTTTCATTTTTTCTTTCCTTTCTTTCTTTTGATGAATTCGGTCTCTTTGTTCCTCCCAAGAGATGCTGCAATGTTACCAGAAAGTTCCGTTATTTGCAAGGAAAATTTTACAAAAAATCCAAACAGAAGAAAAACATGTTAAATCTCTGTAAAATCTCCGTAAATTTTCTGTTTTCCCCGGCAAAAAAGCATCCGGACGGCTTTACACTGTCCGGATGCTTTTTACCTATAAAATCTTTGCAGTTTCCCAACACGCTTTTACGCCGCGCCGAAAAAGCGGAACACGGCGGTCACATAAACCAGAAGCTGGTCGCGGCTGACGAACTTGGTCATATCGGCAATGTCGGTCGTCTGGATCAGGCGCTCGAAGCTGCCGCCGGTCGCATACGCCACGGCGAGCAGCGCAATGCCGAAGATCATCAGCACGGAAAAAGCGATGGCTACCCATCTCCATACCTTACTCATCGGCGTCTTCCCCCTTCTTCGGATGCAGGATCGCGCGGTAAATGCTGCGCGTGAGGCGCACCGTGAGAGTGCAGCCCGCCACGGCGATGGAAATACCGGTCCAGAGGAGCAGCAGCGCCAGCGCAAACGCGGCCAGCGTCGCGCCTGCCGTGAGCAGGAGATCCGGCATGCGGACGATCGCGCCGTTGAACACATAACCGGTCAGATACACGCCCGCCGCGAGAAGCGCCGCGCCGATGCCCAGAACGGCAATGCCGAGAGCAAGCGAAAGTCCGAACAGCAGCACCCATACCGCCAGCATCGGGATCGTGACCACGACCGCAGCAAAGGCGCGCCCGCCCGACACGGGGCGGCGGGTCTCGATCTCTTCGTATTCATACTCTTCTTCCGCTTCCGGCTCTTCGGCAGGCTCTTCCGCTTCTTCCGCTTCTTCCGGGAAGCTCTCTTCCGCGGGCAGGTTCTCGGATACATCCTCCGCGCCGTCCGGCGTTTCCGGCTCTTCCGGCTCCGGCATCTCGGGCTCCGGCTCCGCCGGCGCTTCGTCCGCGGTCTCCTCCGCTGCGCCGTCCGCCGGTTCTCCGGCCGGCTCTTCCGCATCCGGAGGTGCAGGCTTGTCCGCCTCTTCCTCCGGCAGTAGCTCCGCCGCGGCATCCGCGAGCAAAGCGCCGAGAATCTCGTCCGCAGACTCGATCCGGCGCGGCTCGTCGTCCGGCAGGATCTCTTCGGGATACAGCGGTTCGAGCGGCAGTGGCTCTTCGTCCTCCGCCGGTCCGTCCGGCGTTTCGCCCGTTTCCTCTTCCGGCTCTTCCTCCGGCGCGGCAGGCATGACCGGCGCAGCCGGTTTTTTCGTGAACGTCAGGCCGAGATCCGAAAAGTCCAGCTCGTCAAGATCGATCTCCGGCAGCACGGCAGGCTCCGGCTCCGCGGCGATTTCTTCTTCCGGCTCGGGCTCCGGCAGCTCTTCCGGCTGCTCTTCGATAAGCTCTTCGGGGAGATCTTCCGGCAGCGGCTCTTCCGCTTCCGGCTCGCTCTCTTCGGCGAGTATATGTGCACCGGTGTATTCTTCCTCGATGATCTCGGTCTCTTCCGGCGCTTCGGTCTCCTCCGGCCCGGCGGCTTCGCCGTCGGCAAACGGCGTTTCGCCGTTCGCTACCGCTTCGCGGTATTCCCGCTCGATCTGCAGCACCTGACGTACCGGCGAGCCGAAGCAGCGGACGACCGTCGTCTCGCCCTCGGGACCGGCTTCGTCAAACATGCGCTCATACCGGTTGAGGACACGGTCGCGCTCGGCAGCATCGAGGAACGCCAGCAGGCTCCGCAGCTCCGCCATGAAGCTTTTTCGGTTCAACGTGGGACACCTCCCATTCGTACTGTTACAATTTGTCATCGTTAGATTATACTATTTAATAAATACTTGTCAAGTCTTATCCCACGACAAACCTTGACAAGCACGCCGCTCTCACCTAATATAATAAAGTTAAATCCGCGGTGGGAGAAGGGCTCCCGCCGTTATAAAAGGAGAAATATCATGGCGAAAGAAAAAATGGTCGAGCAGATCACCAACATGGAGACTGATTTTGCTCAGTGGTACACCGACATCTGCCGCAAGGCCGAGCTGGTGGAGTATGCCTCGGTAAAGGGCTTCACCATCCTGCGTCCCTACGGCTACGCGATCTGGGAGAACATCCAGCAGATCATGGACGGCGAGTTCAAAAAGACCGGCCACCAGAACGTGGCGATGCCCGTTCTGATCCCGGAGAGCCTTCTGAAAAAGGAAGGCGAGCTCGTCAACGGCTTCGCGCCCGAGGTGGCATGGGTCACGAAGGGCGGCAGCGAGGAGCTGGAAGAGCCGCTCGCGTTCCGCCCCACAAGCGAGACGATGTTCTGCGACCACTGGTCGCGCGTGCTCCACTCCTACCGTGAGCTGCCGATGCTCTATAACCAGTGGTGCTCCGTTATCCGCTGGGAGAAAACGACCCGTCCATTCCTGCGCAGCCGCGAGTTCTGGTGGCAGGAGGGTCACACCATCCACGAGACCGCCGAGGAGGCCGAGGCCGAGACCGCGCAGCAGCTCAAGTGCTACGCCGATTTCTTTGAGAACATCCTCGCCATCCCCGTCGTCCCCGGCCGCAAGACCGAGAAGGAAAAGTTCGCCGGCGCGGAGGCCACCTACACCTGCGAGTGCATGATGAAGGACCACAAGGCGCTGCAGGGCGCAACGTCCCACTACTTCGGCGACAAGTTCTCCCGTGCCTATAACGTCACGTTCACCGGGCGCGACAACAAGGTGCAGTATCCGTTCCAGACGTCCTGGGGCTCCACGACGCGCATGATCGGCGCGGTCATCATGGCGCACGGCGACAACAACGGTCTTGTGCTTCCCCCGAAGATCGCCCCCATTCAGGTCATCGTCCTCCCCATCGCGCAGCATAAGCCCGGCGTGCTCGAAAAGGCGCAGGAGCTTGTGGACCGGCTCGCCAAGCTGGGGCTGCGCGTCAAGGGTGACTTTACCGACAACTCCCCCGGCTGGAAGTTTGCCAACTGGGAGATGAAGGGCGTGCCGCTGCGCATCGAGATCGGCCCGAAGGACATCGAGAACAACCAGTGCGTCGCCGTCCGGCGCGACGACCGCGAGAAGCTGTTCCTCTCGCTCGACGAGCTGGATACAAAGGTCCCCGAGCTGCTCGACGCCGTGCAGAAGTCCCTTTATGAAAAGGCGAAGGCCAACATGGAAGAGCACACCTACCCTGCCTACTCGCTCGAAGAGGCGAAGAAGATTCAGGAGGAAAAGGGCGGCTTCATCAAGACCATGTGGTGCGGCGAGCTTGCGTGCGAGATGAAGATGAAGGAGCAGGCCGGCATGTCCAGCCGCTGCATGCCGCTTCATCAGGAGCATCTGGCCGACACCTGCCCCATCTGCGGCAAGCCGGCGAAGCACATGATCTACTGGGGCGTGGCGTACTGATGCCGCACATCGCCGTGAAGCTCTGGCCGGGCCGGAGCGAGGAAGAAAAACGTGCTTTCGCCCGCGCCGTCGCGGACGATGCCGCCCGGTATCTCCACGCGGACAAGGCGTGGGTCTCCGTCAGCATCGAGGAGATCGAGCCCGAGGCGTGGGACGAGACTGTCGTTCGTCCGGAAATTCTCGAAAAGCCGGACATCCAGTACGTCCGCAGCGAGGTCTGAAATATAATATGTTTATAGCCCGCAGAGCCGAACGGCTCTGCGGGCTCAGTCTGTCGAGAGCCCCGGCTGCGCATCAAGCGGCAGACGGTTTTCCGGCGTATTGAGAGCAGAAAAATCGGAAAAGTCAAGACCACCGGCTGAGCCGGTGGTCTTGACTGCTTTTTTGAAACGGAATGCAGAGGGAGGCACCGCGCTGCATTACCGGGTTTGAATGGCTTTGAGGATATCTGCCGGACGCACCGGCGTGTGGTAAAAGCGCACGCCGAGCGCGTCGTGCAGCGCGTTGAGCACCGCGGGCGTCGCCGGTACGGTCGCGACCTCGGAGACGCCTTTCGCGCCGTAAGGTCCCTCGGTGTGAGGGTCCTCCACGAGGACGATATCGAATTTCGGCGTATCCTGCGCGCGCAGCACGCCGAGCTTTCCGAACGTGAGCTGGTCGGGCTTGCCGTTTGTGAAGGAGAAGCCCTCGCTGAGCGCATAGCCGACGCCCATCGCACTGCTGCCCTCGATCTGTCCGGCGATAATCTGCGGGTTGATGGCGCGTCCCGTGTCGTTGGCAGAGACAACGTGCAGCACCTTCACCGCACCGGTCTTTTTGTTTACCTCGAGAATGACGCACTGCGTAAGGAATGCATAGCCGCGGTAGTTCTGGTACGGGTTCCCGTCCTCCTTGGCCTGCGCCTTGCCGTTGATGCCGTAGGTCTTCGGCGCGATATGGCGGTAGCGTGTCTGGCGCGTTTCGCCCGGCTGCCACGGATTTTTCACAAGCTCCTCGCGCATCTTTCTGGCCGCTTCATACACGGCGCGCCCCGTGTCGAGCGTCTGGCGCTCGCTGACGGACTGGCGGTGCGGGAGCGTTTCCGCCGTATCGCCGCAGGTGACGATGAAATTCTCCTCTGGCACGTCGAGCGTTTCCGCGGCGATCTGCATCATGCCGGTGCGGAAGCCCTGTCCCATGTCGGTGCCGGAAAGATCCATTTTAAACTTGCCGTCCGGCAGCTTGGTGAGGATACAGCCGCCGTCATCCGGACTTCCCTTGCCGACGCCGACGTTTTTAAATCCGCTCGCCACGCCTACGCCGAGCGCCACATCCGGATCATTCTTTTCCGCATACAGCTTCCGGTAGCAGGCGATGATAGGCTCCGCCTTCTTCTCGCACGCGCGGATGGTCTGCGCAATGCCGACGCTCTCGCGCACCGCTTCGCCGGTCATCGTTTTGTCGCCGGGGTGGAGCGCGTTGCGGAGACGAATCTCGAAGGGATCGATCCCCAGCCGCTCTGCCGCCTCGTCGATCATCGTTTCAATGCAGTTGGCGCTCTGGTTGATGCCGAAGCCACGGAACGCCCCGCCCTGCACAGTGTTCGTGCGCACCGTACAGGCGTGGAGCTTTGCCGCGTCGATGCGGTACGGTCCGAGCGCGAAGATGCAGCCCTGCTCGAGCACGCCGCCGCTCAGGCCCGTATACGGCCCGGCATCGGAGGTGATCTTCGCTTCTAGCGTGCGGAAGATGCCGTTTCCGTCCACTCCGAAGCGGTAATGGTTGTGGTAGCGGTGGCGCTTGGTCGAAAGGATCAGCGACTCGCGCCGCGTGAGCGGTATCTGTACTTTGCGGCGAAGGGTGAATGCTGCAATGGCCGCGTGCGGCTCGACGTAGGAGTCGCACTTGCCGCCGAAGCCGCCGCCGATGGGCGCGCCCGTCACGCGGACGCGCTCGGCGGGCAGATCCAAGATCGGCGCGAGCATGTTCTGAATTTCAAACGGCGACTGCGTACAGGTGGTGACGCGCACCACACCGGTGCTCTCATCGTATTCGCCGATGGCGCATTCCGGCTCGATGTAGGCGTGCTCCTGCCGTTCAAAATAGTAATCGCCTTCGAACGTTTGCAGCCCCGGCGTTTTTTCGGCCGCGGCAAGATCGCCGGAGGAAAAATCGATCGTGCGTATGATCTGCCGCCCGCCGAGCGCGTAGCTGTCTTCGATCTCGAAAACGCCGGGCAGCGGCTCATATTCCACGCGGGCGAGCTTTGCCGCCGCGCGGGCGTGCGCCTCAGTATCGGCCACGACGAGCGCAAGCATGTCGCCGAGGAAGTTCACTTCCGTATCGCAGAACACCGGCTGCTCGGGATTGAACGTCGCATAGGTATTCCGTCCAGGCACGTCCTTATGCGTCAGCACACGCACAACGCCCGCGGCGCTCTCCACAGCGGAAAAGTCCATGGAGAGGATCTTGGCGCGCGAATGCTGCGACCAGACGAACGCGCCGTAAAGCGTGTCCGCGTCGGCGCGGTCGCAGGTAAAGGGCAGCGCGCCCGTCACCTTGGCCGGACCGTCGATGTCGATGGCGCAGCGGCCGATGTGGCGGCCGGTGAGGTCCTGCGCCGTCACGTCGTCCTCGCCCTCGTATTTTACGATCTCGAGATTTTCCCACGTCCGCATATCATCCACGGACGGGTCTTCCCCGCGCAGGCGCGCCGCCGCCAGATGCACCGCCTCGATGATCTTCACATAGCCGGTGCAGCGGCAGTAGTTGTTTTTCAGCGCTTCGCAAATCTCCTCGTCCGTCGGGTCCGGATTTACATCTAGCAGCGCCTTCGTCGCGAGCACCATGCCCGGCGTGCAGAAACCGCACTGCACCGCGCCGATATCGAGAAACGCCTGCTGGATCGGGTGCAGGCCGCCATCGGCGCCGTGCAGCGCTTCAATCGTGACGACGGACTTTCCTTCCAGCTTGTCCATGCGGGTAACGCATGAGCGGACAGGCTTTCCGTCCAGGAGAACGGTACACGCGCCGCAGTGACCGGTGGAGCAGCCTTCCTTTGCGCCCTTCAGACACGCGACGCCGCGGAGATATTTGAGTAGCGTGAGACCGTCCGCTTCCGCGCTGACCGGCTTGCCGTTAAGAATAAAGTTTACGGTAACCATTTTCGTTTTCCTTTTTTCATTGGATTTATTGAAAAGAAAACCATGGTTGTTCCGGCGTTCCCGTCCGGCGGGACGCCTCCACTTCCGGTTATTTTTCCAAAACTGTGTAGGCTTTCACCTTGTCCTCATCCAGCTCCACGCCGAAGCCAGGCTTATCCGGGCAGTACAGGCAGCCGTCCGCCTTGTTGATGCGGAGCGGTTCCTTCACGATGCCCTGAAAGCTGTCAGGGGTGATGGCGGGAGGATCGTGCGGCACTTCCAGCCATGTGGCGTTCGGGTAAGAGCAAATGGTCGCGAGTGCCGCGGCTACGCCCGTGCCGGGGACCCAGCCATGGATGTTGACGAGCTTATTGCCCCGCCGCTCGGCCATCGCGGCGATCTTGCGCACATGGCTGATGCCGCAGCAGAGCGTGATGTTCGGCATATAGATATCGTAGCACTCGTTGTCGATGAGCGTCGTGATGTCCTGAATGCCGTTCATGATCTCGCCGCCGGCGATGGCTATCTCCGTCTCCTCAGTGAGACGGCGGATGCCGTGGATATCGTAGTGGTCCAGCGGCTCCTCAAGCCACAGCACGCCGAGATCGTGCAGCTCCTTTGCCGTTTCGAGTGCGCGCTGATACGTCCAGAACGGGACGCGCCCGCCCTCAAAGTTTCGGTCGCGCACGGGGCCCTGATTGGCATCGCAGATGATGGTCATCTTATCGCCGACGGCCTTACGGATATTCTCCACGATGTGGATATCTTCCTTTATCGTCGGCATGAACAGGCGCAGCTTCACGGCGCGGAAGCCCTCGTCGAACAGGCGGAGCGCGTCCTCCTGCCGTTCCTCGTCGCTGCGCAGCTCGCACATGGCGGCGTAGGCCGGGATATGGTCACGATAGCCGCCCATGACTTTATACGCCGGCAGGCCTGCCTTCTTACCGAGGATGTCCCAGAGGGCGTTCTCCACGATCCACGGACGCGGGGCGAGCCGTCCGTCACCCTTGAGACGGGTGGCCAACTTTTCGATCATCAGCGGATCCTGTCCGATGAGCCAGGGGGCGATCATGTCCTGAATAAACGTCATATATGTCGGCGTCAGGCCGAAGGGAAATTCGCCGCTGCCGTAGCCCTCGATCCCCTCGTCCGTCATGACACGTACGAGCAGGATGTGCTGGTGCGTTTCGCGCTTTCCGGGGTACCACGTCGGTTCAAAGGGCTTATCGTAGGGGACTTTGAGCCAATAGGTCTTGATTCCGGTGATCTTCACAGCGATACCTCCTTAATATATAAACTCAAGATGCCGGGACAGTCTCCCATCACGGCAGAATGGGAGAGGCGGGGGATAAACCCACCTCTCCGGCGGTCAGTTATGGAACGGGAAAGACTGCAATGGTTTTATTCTGCTTTTACCGCCGCTTCCTCCGCGGCGAACTGTGCCATCTCCTCCGGCGTGTATTTGGCCGCGCCGATGCCGAAGATACCGAAGATGAGATCGACGAGCATGATGAGGATCGGGAAGAAGGCGAAAGGAGCAAAGTCCTTGATGGCAACGCCGGTCTGCGAGGACATGTACTGCGCGCCGATGTTCCACGGCAGGAACACAACGAGGCAGTTGGCGACGTTGTTGATGATGCGGCCGGGGTTTTCCGGCTTGTAGCCCTGCTTCTTGTAGAGCTCGGGCATGAGCGTGCCGACGAAGGTCATGCAGAAGTAGTAGGTGCCGACCATCGCGTTGGTGATGACGGAGGCGACGAACGTGGTGATGGTGAGACCGGCGAGGCTCTTGATGTGCTTGCTCAGCGATTCGATGATGACATTGAGCACGCCCGTGCCCTTGAGGATGCCGCCGATGCCAAGCGAGCCGACGATGATGGCGACGAGCTCATACATGCTCGTGAAGCCGCCGCGGTTGAGGAGCGAGGAGATGAGGGCGTTATCGCAGGTGACGGAGAAGCCGCTCTTCATGAAGCCGGTGACCTCGGCCACGGAGAAGCCCTGCATGAACACGGCGACAAAAATGCCGATGACGCTGCCGCAGAGGATACTCATCAGCGCGGAATAGCGCATGATCATCATGACGAGAACGACCGCCATGGGGATGAGCGTCACAACGTTGATGTGGAAGAGCGATTCAAGACTGGCGAGCATGTCGTTGACGCTCGCGAGATCCACGGACGTTCCGGCATAGCGCGCGCCGAGAATGCCGTACAGAACCGCAGAGATGAGCCACGCGATGCCAGTGGTGGGAGCCATAAACTTGATGTGGTCCCAGATGTCGATGCCGAGCACGGAAGACTGCATCAGGGGTGCATCGGATACGGGCGAGAAGCCGTTGCCGAAGTAAGCGCCGGAGATGACCGCGCCGGCCACAACGCCGGCGGGAAGGCCGAGGCCGAGACCAACGCCCATCATGGCGACGCCGATGGTGGCGACGGTGCCCCACGACGTGCCGGTGGGCAGCGCAACGATAGATGTAAGGATGAACGCAACGAGAAGGAACGCGCCCGGGGAGATGATCTTCAGTCCCCAGTAAATCAGGGCGGGGACGGTACCGGCGCAGAGCCAGATGGAGACCATGCCGCCGACGGCGATCAGCAGAGCAATGACGCCGATGGCGGGCTTGATGAGATCGAGAGCGAATTTCTCGGTCTCATGCATGCTGTAGCCGAGATAGAGAGCGAACGGGACAAGAACGAGCCAGGCAAGGATCATCACAACGACGATGGGCGCCTTGCCGACCGTGAGCATCAGAGTAATAAACGCGATGAGAACAAGGACCGTGAGGATGGAGAAGCCGAGAGAAGCCTTTTTCTTCTCTCTGGGCTGTTTGGTCGAACTCATGGAACAGAACCTCTCTTTTCTTTCTTTTTCGCGGGACAAGCGGATTATCCCGAATTTCTATGGCTCCGCCGGAGGCGGCGGAGCCCCTTCTTTTACCATAATTGACCGCAGCTATTCACAAAAAGCCGGTTCGGCTCAATGCGCTTTTTTACGCCTTCTGCGCGCGCCACTCGCGAAGCAGTTCTTCGGAGTTGGTGTTCAGGCCGATGTAGCGGGAGAACATGAGTCCTGCGGCAGCTTCGTCGCTCGGGTTCGAGCCGCGGGTCATGTCGAAGCAGAGGATGACCTTGTAGTCCTTGCTTCCGGCGTAGTAGGCCGTGCAGAGATCGCAACAGTTCGTCATGATGCCGGTGATGACCATAACGTCCTTGCCGAGAGCGCGCATGACAAGATCGAGATCGGTCGTCTCGAACGCAGTGACGCGCTTTTTAGTGTTCACAACAACGTCGCCGGGCTTGTTCTCCACAACGAGCGTGCTCCACTTCGTATCCTCCAGCGCCAAATTGCAGAAGTTCTTCGTCATGGCGACGTACTTCTCGCCGAGCAGGGAGTAATGTCCCTCAGTGATGCGCCGCCAGGCAGATTCCTTTCCCTCGTCGATCTCGCGGCGGTAGGTGTTTACGATGTGTACGATGGGAATGCCGAGATCGCGGCAGGCCTGATTGAACTTATTGACGTCGTCGATGATGTCGCGGCCGCGGGCGCTCGGCGCGGGGCAGTCCGGCTCGGGATCGAGATGGCCGCCGTGCATGTCCAGCTCGACGATTGCTGCACGGGACCAGTCGATGTAATCGTCAAAGCCCTCGGGCAGCGCGACCATTTGGCCGTTGATGTTGATCTTCATATCGGTACGAGGCATGTGCGTTACTCCTTTCCCTGCGCCTGAATTTCGGCAGTCAGCTCATCGGCGCGCACGACCAGTCCGATGAACATCGTGCAGGCCTTGGCGCACTCTTCGCCCAGATCTTCAAAATAGGGGTAGAACCGGTCTTCGACAACGAGGCACTTGAAGTCCTTGATCATGCCGTAAAAGCCCGTGCCCATACCGATGCAGTCGAGCCCAGCGCCCACGAAGACAATGGTTTTGCAGCCGAGGATTTTGAGAAGGAATTCAAGGTCCGTCCCCTCAAAGGCGCTGTGGCGCTTGGCGGAGAGGAGCTTGTGGTCTCCCTCGGCGACCTCGGTGGCAAACTGCCAGAGATCGGTGTCTTCCTCCATGGCAGGGTTGGGGAAAGGCTTTTTGCCGGACAGCGGCGTGATGCGCGGGTACTGCGCGTTCACCAGATCGAGCCCGCCCTTGCGGAACTTGTATCCGGCGTGCACGATGGGAATGCCGGCCTTGCGGCAGGCGGCGTTGAAGGCGTTGATCTCCTCGACCATCTTTGCGCTCTTCTCCGCATCAAAATACTCCGGCAGCAGATTGCCCTTCTGCATGCCGAGCTCTACGACGACCATGTGTTTTGCGTCCAGAAAATCGTCAAATGCGGGCGCTACCGGAAGACGCCCGCCTTCCACGGGCACGCGGATAAACTTTGCTGTGATAGGGGTCTTGGGCATTGCCGTATCTCCTTTCGGTACAGCGGGGACACCGTATCGGTTTCCCCGATCTCTATGGGTCGTACTATAGGCGTTTCTTCGTATTTTGTCAATACTTTTGTGTCCTGGTTAACATTATTTTTGAATCCGTATCGCGGCATTATTTTGGATTTCGTTTTATCGGCATGTCTGTTTTTCAACATATATTATAATATCATTACGTTTTTAAGCTTCGTGTTGTGATTAGCGTCCGCTAATATCCGGAATTTTTTGTTTCCACATTGTATCATTAAGGACACATTCTACAATTTTCTCCGCAGCTATTGAAACGGTGAAAAAAAGATGATACCATAATATCAATATACAGGTTTACCACAGGAGGCCGCCATGACAAAAAGCGAATTGATCCTTGAACAATTCCGACGCTATGCGAACTCTGCCGATATCATGAGCAAGCTGCACTCGCGGGAGATTCTCAGCGGGTACGGCAACTCGGAGCTCAACTGCATCGACTGCATCGGGCGCATGAAGCACCCCAACGCAGCACGCATCGCCGATGAAATGGACCTCACGCGCAGCGCCGTTTCCAAGATTCTTCGCAAGCTAATCGCTAAAGACGCCGCCATTTCCTATCAGCTTCCGGGCAACCAGAAGGAGATCTACTATAAGTTAACGCCTTACGGCCGCGAGCTGTTCCGCCAGCACCGGCTGCGCCACCTGAACTGGGAGCAGCGCGACCGCGAATTTTTCGACTCGCTCGACCCCGTCATACTGGACACTGCGCTCGAATTCATGAACGCTTACAACGGCTATCTCGAGCGAAAGCTCGCCGAAGAGATGGCCGCCGGCGACCCGTCCGAACGCATCGCCGTCGGTGATGCTCCAGAGGACGACGGTGTGACACCGTGCGCGGATAATTTCCTGTAAAGAAACATAACCACTATATAATTTATATAAGGAAAAGTATACAAAACATGAAGCCCATCATCCCTCCGGAAAGCCGCTGCTGGCTGGAGATCGACCTTGCCGCGCTGCGGCAGAATTACCGCATCATAGAATCCATGTGCAGCGACGGATGCATGCCCATCGCCGTTGTCAAGGCCAACGCCTACGGGCTGGGCGCGGTACACATCGCGCAGGAGCTCGAGCGCTGCGGCTGCCGGATGCTCTCCACCGCCGATCTTGCCGAAGCGTTGGAGCTGCGCCGCGCGGGGATCACCGCGCCGATCCTGCTGCTCGGCCCGATCGACCCGCTCTGCGTGCCGGAGGCCATGGAAAACGATATCATCGTTCCCGTCGTTGACGCCGTGCACGCGCGCCTCATGGACGCGCAGGCAGAAAACGCCCGGGGCGTGCTGCGCACGCACATAAAGCTCGACGTCGGCCTATCGCGGCTTGGCATCCCCGTCCCCGGGCGGGAGGATGAGGCCGAGCGTGAGGTGCGCTCCATTCTCTCGCTCCGCCATCTGACGAACGAGGCGCTGATGACGCACATCTCCGGCATGATGGAGCCGGAAATGGACTACCGCAACGTGGAACAGCTCGAAATATTCCGGTGCTTCGGCCGCCGGTTTGATGGGTTGGGGCTGAAAATGCACTGTGAGAGCAGTCTTCTCTTCCTCTCCCACCCGGAGTATCGGATGGACTATGTCCGTCTCACCTCGGCGCTGCTCGGCATCCAGGCCGGATACGATGCCCTCGGCGTGCGCAGCATCGCGCACTTCAAGACCCGTCTGCTGCAAATAAAGCGCGTGCCAAAGGGGACGAGTATCGGCTACTGGATGACTTACGTCGCGCCACGGGATATGACCGTCGGCATCGCGGGTGTCGGCTACGGCGACGGGCTGATCCGCTCGCTGTGCACGGGCGCATGGATGTCCATTCGGGAACAGCGCGCAGATGTGATCGGCAAGCTCTCGATGAGCTTCGCCGCGCTCGATCTCACGGACATTCCGGACGCAGAGCTCGGCGACGAGGTGACCGTTTTCGGCACCGGCCCCGATGTCCCGTCCGTCGGCGACTATGCTGCGCTGTACGGCGGGCATCCCTGTGAGGTCATCACCATGCTCAAGGAGAGCATTCCACGCCTATATCGGGAGTAAGAGAGGTTTTTTCCTCTCTTTTTTCCTGTATGCCGGAACTTTTTTCCCAGTGCCGCCGTCTTAGTATTAGAAGCATTAAATAAACTTTTGAAGGAGGTACACCCGATGAAAAAGACGACAAAGCTCCTTGCGCTGGCGCTCGCGCTTGTGCTTGCGCTCGGTCTCGCCGGATGCGGAGCGAAAACGTCGAGCATGACCGATTCTTGCTACAGCGAAAGGATCAGCAGCGCCCCCATGGAGGAGCCAAGGCCGGACACGCCGATGGAATCGGAGTCGATGCCGTCGCCCGCCAGTGCCCCCGGAGGTTTCGGCAATCTTGCCGCCGAGGACGGCGGCTTCTATGAGGAAGATGTCAGAGACACGGCAGCCGATATCGCCGACATGAGCGAGAAAATCATCTACAGCGCCGACGCGACGCTCGAAACGACCGAGTTTGAGCATTCGATCGAGGAGATCCGCGCACTTGTCAAAGAGCTTGGCGGCTTTATGGAGAGCTCGACCATTTCCGGCAACAACTACTATAGCATCTCCCGCGGCAATACGGGCGGGCGCTATGCGTCCTTCCTCATCCGTGTGCCGAGCGACAAGTTCTCCGTGCTTACCGGCTCCCTCTCCGAATTCGGCAACGTTCCCTACTGCAACACATACATGCAGAACGTGACGATGGAATATTACGACGCGCAGAGCCGCCTTGAAGCCTATAAAACGCAGGAGACCCGGCTTCTTGAGATGCTTGCCGTTGCCAAATCGGTCGAGGATATGCTCGCCATTCAGCAGCAGCTCACCGACGTGCAGTATGAGATCGACTCGCTCACCGGTCAACTCCGCTACTATGATCATCAGGTGAATTACTCCACCGTGTCACTCTACGTTTCCGAGGTGACCAAGTATACGCCCGAACCGACAATCACGCTCACCTATTGGGAGCGCATGACCCGCGGCTTTTCCGAATCGCTCAAGGACGTGGGCGAGTTCTTCCAGGATCTGTTCCTCTGGTTCGTGACGAGTCTCCCGTGGCTCGTGCCGCTCGCGGCAGTCGTTGTGCTGATCGTGTGGCTCATCCGCCGCCGCGCAAAGAACCGTCCGGAGCGTGCCGCAAAGCGGGCGGCAAAGCGTGCCGCGAAAGCCGAAAAGCGCGCGCAGAAGGCCGCGGCCAAAGCCGCTGCGAAGAGCGTTGCTCCCGCGGAAGAAACCCCGAAAGACAGCGAAAAATAAGCCTATCCCTTTCCTGCGCCCCGGCGGAAAACGCCGGGGCGTTTTTCCTTGGTGCGGCAGAGAAAATACGCCAAAAAAACCGAGGTTTTTTCGTTGAATTCCCTTGACCGGACAGGCGGTTTGTGTTATATTAACCCTACCTGTCGGTCGAGAGGTTTATTTTTTATGCTCTTTCGGCCCATACAGGGAGGCATACGCGCGCGGAAAGCGCTGCGTAAATTTTACAAGGAGGTGCCGAAATAATGGCGAAAGCAGGTTCGCGAATCAAGATCACCCTGAGATGCAGCGAGTGCAAGCAGCGGAACTACAACACCATGAAGAACAAGAAAAATTCTCCCGAAAAGCTCGAGATGAATAAGTATTGCCCCTTCTGCCGCAAGCACACCAAGCACGTCGAAACGAAGTAATGACAGACGTGAGAAAGGATGCATCCAATGGCTAACGAAGAAAAGAAACCCGTCGCCCCTCAGACGAAGGGCGCAGCCGTCAAGCGGACGGACAAGAAGCTCGGCTTTTTCAAGCGCGTTGCCAAGTGGTTCCGCGAAATGAAGAGCGAGCTCAAAAAAGTCGTCTGGCCCACCCCCAAGCAGTTCGGCAAGAACACGCTGGTCGCGCTGGTCGTTATGGCCGCCGCCGCTCTCGTGCTCTGGGGCTTTGACTCTCTGGCCAAGGCCGCTGTCGAAGCGCTGATCACATTGGTGTAAGCCGGATGGCAGAGAACGCAAAATGGTATGTGGTCCACACATACTCCGGTTATGAGAACACGGTAGCCGCTTCCATCATGAAGGCGGCGGAAAACCGCCAGATGCAGGATCTCATCCAGGAGGTCAACATCCCTCTGGAGACGGTCGTTGAGCATACCGACGGCGGTGATAAGGAAGTCGAGCGCAAGGTATTCCCCGGCTACGTGCTGGTGAAGATGGTGCTCACGGACGAAAGCTGGCATCTCGTGCGCAACAGCCGCGGCTGCACCGGCTTCGTCGGCTCCGACGGAAAACCCGTTCCTCTGACCGAGCAGGAGATCCTCGATCTCGGTGTGGAGCGCAGAGAGATTTCCGTGGGCTTTGAGCTTGGCGATACCGTCAAGGTCATCGACGGCCCGCTGGAAGGCTTCCTCGGCACGGTGGACGAGATCGACCCCGAGGGGAACAGCGTCCGCCTCATCGTCTCCATGTTCGGCAGGGAGACGCCGATCGATCTGGAACTCGACCAGGTCGAACCGGTAAAAGAAGAATAATTCTGGAGGTGCTTAATTATGGCACAGAAAATAGTTGGCTATGTCAGATTCCAGGTTCCCGCCGGCAAAGCGACTCCGGCTCCCCCTGTGGGCCCGGCTCTCGGTCAGTACGGCGTGAACATTTCCCAGTTCACCAAGGACTTCAACGAGCGTACCAAGGGCGATATGGGTCTTATGATCCCGGTCGTCATCACCGTTTACGCCGACCGCAGCTTCACCTTCATCACCAAGACGCCCCCCGCGGCTCTGCTGATCAAGAAGGCCTGCGGCATCGAGACCGCCTCCGGCGTGCCTCAGCGTGACAAGGTCGCCACCATCAGCAAGGAAGATGTCCGCAAGATCGCCGAGCAGAAGATGCGCGATCTCAACTGCTCCGACATCGAGTCCGCCGTCAGCATGATCGCCGGTACCTGCCGCTCCATGGGCGTCGTCGTCGGCGACTGAGCTGGCAAACGTGGGAGGAAGTAACCTTCCGAAAAACCACATTTTAGGAGGATAATGAAGTGTTCAGAGGTAAAAATTATAAAGAGAGCACGAAGCTCATCGATAAAAGCGCCCAGTATGAGCCCGCTGAGGCTTTCGAGCTTGTCACCAAGACCGCCAAGGCGAAGTTCGACGAGACCGTCGAGCTGCACGTGAAGCTCGGCGTTGACTCCCGCCACGCTGACCAGCAGGTCCGCGGCGCCATCGTCCTGCCCAACGGCACCGGCAAGAGCGTCAAGGTCCTCGTGTTCTGCAAGCCGGAGCGCGAAGAAGAGTGCAAGGAAGCCGGCGCGGATTACGTCGGCGGCATGGAGCTCGTCCAGAAGATCCAGGGCGAGAACTGGTTCGATTTCGACGTTGTCATCGCCAGCCCCGACATGATGGGCGTTGTCGGCCGTCTCGGCAAGGTCCTCGGCCCCAAGGGTCTCATGCCCTCCCCCAAGGCCGGCACCGTGACCCCCAACCTGGCGCAGGCCATCAAGGAGTCCAAGGCCGGTAAGATCGAGTACCGTCTCGACAAGACCAACATCATCCACTGCCCCATCGGCAAGGCTTCCTTCGGCGCGGAGAAGCTGCTTGAGAACTACACCGCTCTCATCACCGCCATCCTGCGCGCGAAGCCCGCGACCGCGAAGGGCCAGTATATCCGCAGCTGCGTGACCGCCACCACCATGGGCCCCGGCATCAAGATCAACGCCCAGAAGCAGCTCTGATTTCGGATCACAAAAAATCGTCGAATGAAAATTCGGCGATTTTTTTATTCACAAATTGTTCAAGATAGTTTCAGGTTCTTTTCAGAATTCCGTGATAGGATACAGCCAAGAAATGAAACAAGAGGTGTTTTCCATGTACGAGAACAACGATCCCAATACCGAAAATAACGAAAGCAGCACGTACCGGTACACGCCGGAGCGCGGCACGCAGAGCGATTATACCGCGGGGGCGCATAACGCCGATTCACAGTACTCTTCCGGTCCGCAGAGCGGCTGCATTCCCGGCAGCTATTCGTATTCCCCCGAGCCGCCGAAGAAAAAGAAGAAACTCTCCGCCGGAAAGATCATCGCCATCGCCCTCGCGTGCGCGCTGCTGGGCGGATGCCTCGGCGTCGGCGCAACGCTTCTGCTGCGCAATAATACGGAAAACCAGACTCCCTCGACCGGCACGACTATGTACGTCGGCGAGCGGCAGACCGAAAAGGTGAATACCGCGCGTACCGATACCTCCGAGAAGCTCACGCCGCGCGAGGTATATGCGCAGAATGTGAATTCCACCGTCGGCATCACGACCTCGATCACGACGAACTACTGGGGCTATCAGACAACGAGTGCTGCTTCCGGCTCCGGCTTCATTCTGACCGAGGACGGCTACATTCTCACAAACTACCACGTGATCGAAAACTCCAGCAGCGTGCAGGTAACGACTTACGACAACACCTCCTACAGTGCCTCGATCGTCGGCTATGACGAGAGCAACGACATTGCCGTTCTCAAGATCGACGCTACCGGTCTCACGCCGGTCGTGCTTGGCAGCTCCGATGATCTTTATGTCGGCGACGAGGTCATGGCGATCGGCAACCCGCTCGGCGAGCTGACGTTCTCGCTCACCGTCGGCTATGTGAGCGCGCTTGACCGCGAGGTCACGCTCTCCTCCGGCACAACGATGGATCTCATCCAGACCGATGCCGCCATCAACTCCGGCAACTCCGGCGGCGCGCTCTTCAACAGCTACGGCGAGGTCGTCGGCATCACGAACGCCAAGTACAGCTCCTCCTCTTCTTCGGGCAGCGCGTCCATCGACAACATCGGCTTTGCCATCCCGATCAACCACGTGAAGAACATCATCACGAGCATCATTGAAAAGGGCTATATCGTCAAGCCGTATATCGGCGTTTCCGTCACGACCGTGAGCAGCGAAATGGTCAGCTACGGTCTCCCGCAGGGCGCGGCGGTCAAGGCCGTCAGTGAGAGCAGTCCCGCTGCGGAATGCGGACTGAAGATCAACGACATCATCACCGCCATAAACGGCAAGGAGATCACAACGAGCAGCGAGCTTGTGAAGATCGTCTCCGCTAGTCAGCCCGGCGACGAGATGACGCTCACCGTCTACCGGCAGGGTGAGAGCGAGCAGCTTACGCTCACACTCACCGTCGGCGAGCAGCAGAAGAGCGCTCTGGCCGATCCCACGTCGTCCTCGAACCAGCAGCAGTCCTCCGGTTCCTACGGCGGTTTCCCGTTCGGCTTCGGCTATGGCTACGGCGGTTAAATCATCGCCCCTATTAAAAAAAGGCAAAGGCTCTGTTTCTCCGGAAACAGAGCCTTTTCTTCTTATTTGCGGAGCACCGATTTTCCCATGTACTTCCAGGTGTCCTTATGGCCGCCGTAACGCATCGCTTTCCGGCAGCCGGGGATGTCCCAGCAGAGAGTGCCGAAAAGCGCCGTCACGCCGTGATCAAACCAGATCGGCGATACCGGAACGCTCGGCCCGCTCAACGCTACGATCTGCGAGTCGCGGCAGAGCTCAAGGATGTGCGGCATCGTGCCGTTCGTGAGCGCCATGCCGGTGATGACGACGACATCGGAGCCGGGGAGCAGCCGGTCTTCCTCCCGTTCCGGATAGTCGCCGGGGCGCGGATCCTTTTCAAACACGCGCAGCTCCCGCATGCCCGCGAGCTTTTCGCCGCCGCGAAAGTGGCCTATCGTAGAAACGAGCTTCCCGGCGCACTCCGGTTCCAGCGTGCGGAACACGTCGCCCTCGTCGATCTCCGGCGGATAGAGCGTAACGCCGAGGGCCTCCATGCTCTCGCGCCGGTTGAACCATGCGTTCACCGCCGCGCAGCCGAGCGCCGAGAGCGCCATATCGTCCGAGCCGAGCTGCGCTGCAAGATCGCGCAGCGGCTTTCCCAGCCAGTCCGTACAGACGACCGCGTCGCCATACGGTTTTTTCCCCGGCAGCGGCAGCGAGGCAAGCCCCGCGCCGCCCTCCGTTTCCACATATGCCTGATACCGCCCGCGCACCGCCATGGTTACGCGGAGATGCGCCGGTACGGAAGAAATAAACGCTTCATAAAGTTCCATACGGATTGTACCTTGCCTTTCTGTTTTCGCCGGAGTATAATTAATTTCAGTATACAGGAATTTACCGCATATCACAAGTCAGGAGGAATACCCATGCGAAGGATTTTTTCCAAGCTGCTTTATGAAATCGAAGAAGAGCGCAATACCATGCTCGTAACAGTCATCGCCGATCGCGGCAGCGCGCCGCGCGGCGCGGGCGCGGCGATGCTCGTCGGCGAAAAGGGCCGCATCACCGGCACGATCGGCGGCGGCGCCGTGGAATATCAGTCGGAGAAAAAGGCGATGGAGCTTCTCAAAGCCGGTGAGAGCGCCGTGCATGAGTTTGTGCTCCGGCCCAACGATAAAGAGGACATCGGCATGCAGTGCGGCGGCGATGTTACGGTGCTCTTCGAGTATGTAAGCGCCGACGATCTCCGCTGGAGCCTGCTTGCAGGCGCCGTGTGCGACCGTATCGAAGCGGGCAAGCACGGCTGGCTCGTCCTCCCGCTCGACGGCAGTGTGCCGAGCCTGTACGGTGAGGAAGGCCTTCTCTGCGGCGAGGGCGTAAGCGAGGAAGAGCGCGCCGCGCTCTGCACGACGCATACGGTCGTCACAAGCACCTATTACGCCGAACCGCTGCCGCTCTTCAACCGTGTTGTGATCTTCGGCGGCGGCCACATCACGCAGGCGCTCACACCCATGCTCGGCGCGGTGGATTTCCGCTGCGTCGTGCTCGATAACCGTCCGGCTTTTGCCGACATTTCCCTCTTCAAGGGAGCTGAGGACGCTATGGTCTGCGATTATGATAACATTGCCGAGTCCGTAACGCTCACCGCCGAGGACTATGTTGTCGTGATGACGAACGGCCATTCCGGCGATCTCATTATCGAGGAGCAGGTGCTCCGCTCGCCGCACGCTTACCTCGGCGTTGTCGGCTCGCGCAGCAAGATCGCGTTCGTCAACAAAACGCTCATGGACCGCGGCATTCCAGAGGAGGCGCTAAAGGCCGTGCATACGCCGATCGGCACGCCCATCCGCGCCGTCACCCCGGCAGAGATCGCCGTGAGCATTCTCGGTGAGCTGATCCTCTGCCGCGCTGAGATCCGCGAGGGCGAAATGCCCGCGCACCACGGCTGCCCGATGCACGGATAAGCAGCATATATCCCATAAACTCATACGTACATAAGATCATCCCCCGCGGACATCGTCTGCGGGGGATGATCCATTTGTCTTTTCAAACAGCTCCTCCAGCGAAGCGGGGGGGTGTTTGAAGGCTTTTTAGCCCAGCATGGCCGCGGCTTCTTCCGCGGTCAGGTCGTAGTTCCAGAACACCTTATAGATCTCCTGCGTCTTGGCGGTCATGTCGTAGTCATAGACCTCCGGGTACAGCAGATTGCCGAGCCACCACACACCGAGGATCATGTTCATGGACGGGGGCGCGGACAGCCAGCAGTAGGGATCGCACGGCACGGTATAGACCTTGCCATCCTTCACGGCGCGCAGCTCCTGCCACGCGGCCTCGGTCTCAATGATCTCCAGAGCCGCGGCGTCGGTCACGAGAACGACATCGGGATCAAAGTTGTAGAGCTGCTCCATGTTGATCATGTTGCCGCCGCCCTTGTTGGTGACATCCTCGAGCACAACGGCGTTCTTCGCGCCGACAATACCGAGCGCCTGCGCCTGAGAAGAGCCCTCGGCGTTCGTGCCGAGAGGATCGCTGCCGGAGCTGTAGAGCACGGAGAGCTGCTGATCCTCCGTGATCTTCGCGCTGTTTTCGGCGGCCATGGTCATGGTCTCCTCAACGAGCTTGGCAAGCTCTTCGCCGCGCTCTTCCTTGCCGAGAATGGTGCCGAGCGTGCGGAAGGCGTCCGCCAAGTGGGCAAGATCGGCTTCAATGAAGACGCAGGGCAGACCGGTCTGCTCCTGAAGCGCCGTCAGATCGTCCGCAACGGACTTTTTGAAATCGCCGAGGTCGATGATGACCTCCGCGCCGGTGGCGAGAAGCTCTTCAAGATTCAGCGTGGCCTTGCCGCCGTACAGCTGGCCGGTCACAGGCAGATCGGCGATGCCGTCATAAAGATACGGGATCTGATTTTCGCTCACCGTGGTGCCGACGCAGACGAGCTCTTCGGGCGCGAACGCCGCAAGGATCATCGTGGCCACCGTGCCGCTGGGAGCGATCTTTGTGATGTTGGCGGGCAGCTCAACTTCGCGTCCGCACGAATCGATGAACATGACCGTTTCGACAGCGGGCTCTTCGGCGGGCTCTTCCGCCGGGGCTTCCGTTGCAGCAGGCTCTTCCGTCACCGCGGGTGCGGGCTCCGCGGGAGCCGGTTCCGCCGCGCCGCACGCGGCAAGGCTGAACAGCATCACCAGTGCAAGAAGCAGGGCAAGTGTTTTTTTCATGGATGTTCTCCTCTTATTATATTCTCTAGCGAGAATATTTTCGTGTGAAGTAAATATAACAGATTTCGTATCATTCTGTCAATTGCTTTTTCGTCGTCGCTATGCTACATTACATATGACATCTGTCGGCAAAAATCGGAGGTTATTTTATGCGTCGTTTTACTCGTCTCACCGGCGCTCTGCTCGCGCTGCTGCTCGTCTTTTCCGTTCTTTCCGGCTGCGGCGGCGCTGCACCGGACGTGCCGTCCAGCACTGCTGCCCCCGCTGCGGACGCTGTCCCCGCGGCAGACGCCCCGTCGGATGCCGAAGCGGACGCCGTTTCCCTGGGCGAGTCGGACAAGTCCTCCCCGGCTGCGCTCGACGAGGTCGGGGAGTATACCTCGGCGGAGGACGTGGCGCTCTATCTGCATCTCTACGCTCATCTGCCGCAGAACTTCATCACCAAGAAAGATGCCCGCGCGCTCGGCTGGAACGGCGGCGGGCTGGACGATTACGCCGACGGCAAATGCATCGGCGGCGACCGGTTCGGAAACTACGAAGGACTTCTGCCGGACACGCCCGGGCGGGAGTACCATGAGTGCGATATCGACACGCTGCACGCCGCCTCGCGCGGAGCGAAGCGCATCGTATACTCCAATGACGGGCTTATCTATTATACCGAGGATCACTACGAGAGCTTTATATTGCTTTATGGCGAAGAATGATGTTCTTTTGATTGATTCTTTCTATATTTTATCTATTTCATTTCCGCTTTCGTGTGCTATAATACGATTTGGTTTTTAAATGTCTTCTTATGTAATGTGAGGAAAATTCATGGATCAACCTATTGTGCAGGGGCTGCTCACCTTTCTCGGCGGCGCCGTCGTTGCCGGTCTCAACGCCCTGCTCTCCGCCCGGCTGCTGGACAAAAAGCCTGCGGCTTTCGCTTCGTTCTCCGCAGTACGGCAGCTGTTCAATGTTGCCTATCTTGTTCTGGTTTTCTTTGGTTCGCGCGCTCTCGGCTGGAACGTTACGGCGCCGCTCGTCGGCGCGGCGCTCGGTCTGACCGCGCTTTCCATGCTTTTTGCCATGCTTCTGGCACGGCGCAATGATAAAAAGTCCAAATCCGCCGCGGCGGATAAGAAGGGAGAAGATCTCAATGGGTGAATCCCGTGTTGTGATCCCGATTTTCGGAATTCTGGATGTGACCGGCGAGGTGATCGGCATGTGGGTCGTGCTTGCAGCCGTCGCCGTGATCTCGCTGCTCGCCACGCGCCATATGCGCGAGCGGCCCGGCAAATTCCAGAATGTGATCGAAACGGGCGTTGAATATCTCGACAACTATTTTGCCGGTATTCTCGGAAAAAAAGAGTCCCGAAAACACTTTCTGTTTCTCGGCTCGCTCTTCATTTTCATCATTTTCGGCAACTACACCGGGCTCATCCCCGGCGCCGGTCTGACGGACTACTGGAAAGCGCCGACCTCGTCGCTTTCGGTAACGCTTGGTCTCGGCATCATCACGTTTTTCTACCTGCAGGGTTCAAGCATCCATGCGCGCGGCTTTCTCGGCTATCTCAAGCGCTTTATTTCCCCCATCGCGATCATGCTGCCGCTGCTCCTTCTGGATGAGTTCATCAAGCCCGCGTCGCTGGCGCTGCGTCTGTTCGGCAACATCTTCGGCGAAGAGACCGTCACGGAACAGCTCTATGAGATTTTGCCCATCGGCGCGCCGATCGTGATGATGGTGCTCTCGCTGCTCTTCTGCGCGCTGCAGGCCATCGTTTTCACGACGCTCGTTTCCATTTATCTGCAGGAGGCCACCGAATAACGGCGCGTCTCTTAAAAGCAAAAGAATAAAGAATATTTTTGTAAGGAGATACACTACCATGACTGATTCCGCCATCATTGCTATTGCCGCCGCCATTTCCATTGCCTTCAGCACCATAGGCCCCGCTATGGGACAGGGCAAGACCGCCGCCGCCGCCATGGAGAGCATCGCCCGCCAGCCCGACGCCGCCGGCGATATCCGCTCCTCGCTCATCATCTCGATGGCCATGATGGAGGCTCTCACCATTTACGGCCTGCTGATCGCCTTTATGCTCGTCGCCAAGGTCTGAGAGGCGCGCAGCTATGACGATCGAACCATCTCTCATCGTATGGACGGTTCTATGCTTTCTCGCGCTGGTGCTCATTCTGAAAAAACTGCTCTTTCAGCCGATGCTGACCTTTATGGATACGCGCAATGCGAAGATTGAGGCCGCGCGCAAGGCGAAGGAGGACGCACGCACGGAATACGAAGCGGAAGCGCGCCGCCTTGCGGACGAGCGCGCCGCGCAGGAGGCGCAGCTGCGTCAGTCCGGCGCGAAGGCGCTCGAGCAAGCGCAGGAGGAACTGCGCCGCGAAACAACGCAAAAGCGCGCCGAGGCCGCGCAGCGGCTCGCAGAAAACCGCGCCGTACTCGCCGAAGAATCTGAGCGCATCACCCGCGAGCTGGAACCGCAGCTCTCCGGTCTGGCGCTTGATCTCGTGAACCATCTGCAGCACTGGCAGGACGATCGCCACTCCGCCGTGGATGCGGAGACGATCGCGGCGCCGTATGCCGACATAGAGCATCTCACCGCCGGTGAGCATACGAATGCTACTACGAACAGGACGAAATGATTATGCGTTTTGTATATGCCGTTATCAATCTTCTGATCCTTGCGGGGCTCATTTATCTCGTCGGACGAAAATCCATCGTGAAGATCTTCCGCTCCCGCCGGGAGAAGATCGCGCGTGAGCTGGACGAAGCGGAAACGCCGTTCGCTCCCGAGCCGCTGCCGGAGATGCCCGCGCCGGACGACACGGCGCTCAAGTCCGAGCTGGCCGCGGCGGAAAAGGACGGAAAGGCCGCTCTTGCAGAGCTCGATGCGCAGTATGAGGCGGACGCTGCCGACCAGCGCCGCGAAATGCTCTTTACGACCCGCGCGCAGATCATTGAGCAGGTCCTCTCTCTCGCCGAGCAGCACATGCGCTCGGCGGAATATCAGGCTTCCAAGCTTGCCCGCCAGAACGAGGCAGTCGAGCAGATCCTCGCGCAGATCCATCTGACGCCCGGCGACGTTTCCTACATCTCCCGCAAGGGCGTGCTGTATGTGACGCTCACCTCCGCCGCCGTGCTTCCCGACGAGACCGTCGAGAAGGTGCGCAAGCGTGCCGAAGCGCTCGTCGCCGCCGCCGGAGGGAAGATCTCCTACTGGGTGCGGCAAAAGGAAGAGCTCATCGGCGGGCTGCAGCTCCGCATCGGCGATACGATCTACGATTACACCATCTCCAACAAGCTCTACCGTCTCGGCAAAGCGCTCAACGACCGGCCTCTCACGGAAACGGACGCGGATTCCATCCGCGCCGGTATGCTCGACGCCGTGCGCCACATGAAGCTCGGCATCGACGTATTCCAGGTCGGCCGCGTGCTCAGCGTGTCGGACGGCATCTGCTGGATGGACGGTCTCGCCGACATCATGTACGGCGAACTGGTCGAGTTCGTCAACGGCGAGCGCGGCATGGTCATGGACATTCAGGCCGACCGTGTCGGCTGCATCATCTTTGGCCGCTACGACCATGTGGACAGCTACAGCCGCGTGCGCCGTCTGAACAAGATGGCAAGCGTGCCCGTCGGCGAGGCGATGCTCGGCCGCGTTGTGGACGCGCTCGGCAAGCCCATCGACGGCCGGGGCCGCATCTGGAGCACCGAGACCCGGCCCATCGAATTCCAGGCGCCCGCCATTCCCGACCGGCAGTCGGTCTCCGTGCCGCTGCACACCGGCATCAAGGCGATCGACGCACTCGTGCCCATCGGCCGCGGCCAGCGTGAGCTCATCATCGGCGACCGTCAGACCGGCAAAACCGCCATCGCTATCGACGCCATTCTCGCCCAGAAGGGGCAGAATGTGCTCTGCATCTATGTTGCCATCGGCCAGAAGCGCGCCACCGTTGCGGAGATCGCCGCGCGGCTGGAGGCCGCCGGTGCGATGGAGTATACGACGATCGTGTGCGCCACGGCGTCCGATTCCGCGTCGCTTCAGTATATCGCGCCGTTTGCCGGCGCGGCGATGAGCGAGTATTTCATGTACAAGGGCCGCGACGTGCTGATCGTGTACGACGATCTCTCCAAGCACGCCGTAGCGTACCGTGAGATCTCCCTGCTGCTGCACCGTCCTTCCGGACGCGAAGCGTACCCCGGCGATATCTTCTATCTGCATTCCCGTCTGCTCGAACGCGCCGCGCGCATCAACGCCGAGGCCGGCGGCGGCAGCGTCACGGCGCTGCCCGTCATCGAGACGCAGGCGGGCGATATCTCCGCTTACATCCCGACGAACGTCATTTCCATCACCGACGGCCAGATTTTTCTCGAAACTGACCTCTTCAACGAGGGCCAGCGCCCGGCGGTCAACGTCGGTCTTTCGGTCTCGCGTGTCGGCGGCGCAGCGCAGACAAAGCTCATGAAGCAGGTCGCCTCCTCGCTGCGCACGGGTCTTGCCCAGTACCGCGAGCTTGCCTCCTTTACGCAGTTCGGCTCCGATCTGGACGAGACGACGCGCAAAACGCTTGCCTCGGGTGCCAAGATGATGGCCGCTCTCCGGCAGGACCGCTTCTCTCCCCTTCACGACTGGCAGCAGGCACTGCTCATCTTCGCCGTGTCCGGCGGCTACGCCGACAAGGTGGAGGCGGATGATCTCAACGACTTCTCATCCCAGCTCTTCTCGTGGTTCATCACGAAGGAGCCGGCTCTCACCGAAACGCTCAAAACCGGCAGAAAGCTCGACGACGATACCAGAGCCGCGCTCCATGCCGCGCTCACCGCGTTTGCGGAGGCGCTCTGATGGCAGGACTGCAGCAGCTCAGAAAGCGGCTGAAAAGCATCCGCGCCACCGGTCAGCTCGCCGAGGCGATGCGCACCGCCGCCACGATCAAGTACTCGCGCGTGAGCAAGGTCCGCGAGGAGTTCACCCCCTATGCCAGCGGCAGCGCCGACATGCTCTCGCTGCTCGGCCGGTTCGGGATCTGCCGCGAAGCGGACACGATCGCGCCGAAGAACTGTCTTGTTCTGTTCGGCAGCAACCGCGGGCTTTGCGGCGGCTTCAACGCCGAGCTTTTCCGCTTCATGGACCGGGCGCTCGCCGCCGAGGATGAAACGCCGCACATCATTTCGTGCAGCCGCAAGGCGAGCGCATATCTTCGCGAGCATTCGCTCGCCTATGAGGAGTTCATTCTCTCCGATGTGCCGGATTACGAAGAGACGCACGCGCTCTGCGAGCATCTGAAAAAGCTCTATACCACGGGCGCGGTGAACCGCGTGCGGCTCATTTACCAGAGCTACCGCAACATGCTCTCGCAGGAGCCGACCGACCGGCAGATCCTGCCTGACCCGGAGTCGCATAAGACCGCGAACCCGGATGGCATTTTGTATCTGCCGAGTCCCGCCGCCATCGGCGCGCGGCTCGCGCTCACCTGTCTGAACAACGAAGTATTTGCCGCGGCGCTCGACAACGCCTCCGGCGCGCAGGCCGCCACGCTCATGGCGATGCGTTCCGCCTGCGACAGCGCGACGGAATCCGCCGCCAAACTGGAAACCACCATCAATCGCCGGAGACAGGCGGATGTCACCGCCAGCGTCATTGAGATCGCCTCCGGCAATCTGCAGCAAGGAGAATAGCTTATGTCCGCCGGAAATATTGGTACCATATCTCGCATCAGCGGCCCCGTTGTGGACGTGCATTTCCCGGAACACAGTAGCGTCCCGGATATTTTCCACGCCGTCGAGGTCACCATCAACGGCAGCGTTCATGTGCTTGAATGCCTGCAGCAGCTCGGAAACGGCGAGGTGCGCTGCATCTCCATGCGCCCGACGGACGGCATGTCCCGCGGCATGGAAGCCGTGGATACCGGCGCGCCGATCTCCGTTCCGGCAAGCGAGGGAATGCTTGGCCGCATGATCAACGTCACTGGCGAGCCGATTGACCGCGCCGGTCCGATCCCCGCCGCCGACCGCTGGCCGATCCACCACCGCGCGCCGGACTTTGTCGACGTTGTCCCCGCCGGGGAGGTGCTGGAAACCGGCATCAAGGTCATCGATCTGATGACGCCATATGCCAAGGGCGGCAAGATCGGTCTTTTCGGCGGCGCTGGCGTCGGCAAGACCGTCCTCATCGAAGAGCTGATCCGAAACATCGCCTTTGAGCACAACGGGTACTCCGTGTTTGCCGGTGTCGGCGAGCGCTCCCGTGAGGGCAACGACCTCTGGAACGAAATGAAGGAGTCCGGCGTTATCGACAAGACCGCGCTCGTCTTCGGCCAGATGAACGAGACCGCGGGCGCGCGTCTGCGTGTTCCGCTCGCCGGCCTCACGATCGCCGAATACTTCCGCGAGCACTCCCACAAGGACGTGCTGCTCTTCATCGATAACATCTTCCGCTTTACGCAGGCTGGCAGCGAGGTCTCCGCGCTGCTCGGGCGTATGCCCTCCGCCGTCGGCTATCAGCCGACGCTGGCCTCTGAAATGGGCATGCTGCAGGAGCGTATCGTTTCCACGAAGAACGGCTCGATCACCTCGGTGCAGGCGATCTACGTCCCCGCGGATGACCTCACCGACCCCGCCCCGGCGACTGCGTTCTCCCATCTGGACGCCACGACCGTCCTTTCGCGCAGCATCGTCGAGCTCGGCATCTACCCCGCCGTCGCGCCGCTGGAATCCTCGTCGCGCATGCTCACGCCAGACATTGTCGGCAAACGGCATTACCAGGCCGCCAAGGAAGTACAGCGCGTACTGCAGCGCTACAACGAGCTGCAGGATATCATCGCCATTCTCGGCATGGACGAGCTCTCCCCGGAGGATCGGAAAACCGTTTCCCGCGCGCGCCGCGTGCAGCGCTTTATGTCCCAGCCGTTCCATGTGGCGGAGAGCTTCACCGGCATGCCCGGCAAGTTCGTGCACATTGAGGACACGATCAAGGGCTTTGAAGCCATTCTCGGCGGCGATTGCGACAACATCCCGGAGCAGAACTTCCTCATGGCAGGTTCCATTGAGGACGTGTACGCCAAGGGCTGCTGAAAGGGTGGGATAACGGCATGACCGGAAAAACAAACGATTCCACCGCACCGCTTGAGCTCATTGTTCTCACGCCGCACGGCGAGGCCGTTGACGTTCACTGCGACAGCGTACACCTCACGGTCTGCGATGATGAGACCGGACACGGGGGCGGACAGGTCGGCTTTCACCGCGGCCATCTTCCGGCGGTGCTCGCGCTGGGCGACGGCCCGGCGGACGCGCTGCTGCACGGCGAGGCCGTGTTTCACACCGTGGTGCACGGCGGTTTTGCCTCCGTGCGGAACGATGTGATCCGCATCATTACCGACAGCGCCGTGGAAACCGAAGAAAAATCCGATACAGAAAATGAGGACTGATGCGAAATGCATCAGTCCTCATTTTTTGTTTGTATATACCGCTTTTCGCGGCTGTGGCAGGAAAAGAGCAGTATCTGCCGGTGCTGCGCTATCTCGGCGAGATAGTCGAGCGCATGGCCCATGCGCGCATCGTCAAAGTTGATGAGCGCGTCATCGAGCACGATCGGGCAGGGATCCTCTCCGCCGAGGAGCATATCGCACAGCGCGAGCCGCAGCGCCAGATACAGCTGATCGGCTGTCCCCCGGCTGAGGAAGGCGCTCTCATGGAGCACCGGTTCCCCGGCGCAGCGGACAAGCGCATTCAGCTCGCGGTCGAGCGTGAGCTCCGTATACGCTCCGCCGGTCAGCCGGGAGAGCACCGACGCGGCGCTTTTTGCCAGCGCCGGGGAAAACTCCGAACGCATCTCTTCATCGGCAAGCGCCAGCTCGTCGAGCGCGGCGGTCAGTGCCTCCAGCTCAAATTCCACACGTTCGTGTTCCGCTTCCAGCTCACGCAGGCGGGTTTTCCAGACCAGCGGATCGCCGAGCGTATCGAGCCGTCCGCGCAGGCGGGCCGTCTCCTCACGGAGAAGCTGCTCCTTCTTTTCGTTTTCCGACATCCGGCGGAGCGGCGCGGCGTCGTCGCCGAGGATCGCCGTGAGTTCCTGATGGAGCCGCAGCTCCTTTTCGGCAAGGCTCCGGGCGTATTCGCGCTCTTCCTCCGCCGCACGGGCGAGCGCGTCGGCCTCTTCCCATTGCGCGTAATACTCGTCGAACCGTTCCGGAATATCCTCCGACGCTTCGGCGCCGTACCGGTCCAGTATCTCATGGAGTACCCGGTTGGCATCGGCACGGTCACGCGAACGGAAAGCCGATACGATCCCCACCGCCGCGAGCGCGAGAAGCGCCGCGGCAGCACCGATCCAGAACACGCTGCGGAAAAAGCCCGCGGCAGCGAAGCCGCCGGCGAGAAGAACAAGCAGTATCCATACCCACCGTCCTATACCGGGTGCGTTTGCCGCGCGCTCGGCTTTTTTCGCCCGCCGTTCGTCGTCAAAGGCTCGGTTTTCCGCCGTCTCGTCCGGCTCCGCGCCGCGGAGGATCCCGGCGCGAAGCGCCTCGTCTGCCGCGGCAGACGCCTGCTCACGCCGCGCGGCCTCGCTTTCGGCCTTTTCACGCGCCGCGCGGCAGGCTTCGAGCTGCGCCATCGCGTCGGTGCGCCGCTTTTCCTGCGCTCCGGCGAAATTTTTCTGGGCATTTGCGCTGTGGAGCCGGGCGTTTTCTGCCAGTTCCTCCGCGCGCGCAAGCTCCTCGGCAGTTTTATCGATAGCGGCGAGCTTTTCCCTCACCGCCGCCATTTCCGCTTCCAGCTCCGGCAGGCGGCCGCCGGTACGGTAACGGCACTTTCGCTGCAGGGCGCGCAGCCGCGCCTCCGCCTCCGAAAACGAGCCGCTCTCCTCCCCTGCCGTGACAAGCGAGGCGATCTTCTTTTCAAGCTCCGCGCCCTGCTGCACGCCGAGCCCCGCCGGGCCGATGAACGCCGTGCGTTCAAATACCGGCAGTGACGCGCCGGTGAGCGTTTCTCCGGCATTTTCCCCGGTAAGATCGAGAACTGGCTGACCGGAGCGGGAATACACAGCGGAAAAGACACGCATGGGCGCCGAGGGAATGCGCGTCGAGCGCAAAAGAGTAATGTCCTTCCCGCCGAACGTGATCTCCATCGTCCCCGCCATCGGGGAACCGCTCCACGGAGCGTACAGCACCTTGTCCGGCTTTTTCCCGGCGCGGCCGCGCTGGGCGGTGTCGATGCCGTAGAGCATGGCGCGCAGAAACGCGCACCACGTTGTTTTTCCGTATTCGTTGGGCGCTTCAATGATATTCAGCCCCGGTGACAGCTCAAGCGTGCGGTTTTGCAGCACGCCGAAGCTCGCCGTCATTTTCCGCACGATCACAGCCGCACCTCCCAACCCTCGAGCGCGGCAATGCCGCAGCGCACGGCGCGCAGGAGCATTTTCTTTTCCTCCTCGGTCTCCGCGGTCTCGATACGCCGCTGCATCCGGCGCAGAAACCGCCCGGCGAGGCTGTCCTCCCCGGCACGCCGCCAGAGATCGCGCGGCGGAACCGTTTCGTCCGAGAACGTGAGCGCGAAGAAATCCCGTTCCAACGTCTGCCGGAGATAGGCAAGATCCGGCGCGGCAAAACTCTCGCCGGTCAGGATGATCTTATATATATCGTCCGCCGTGTCTTTTGGCAGCGCGGCGCGGATCGCGGCGAGAGCATCCGCCCCCGGCTCCACGCGCAGCTTTTCGTACCGGCGCGCAGCGGTCGGGATGAAACCGGCTTTCACCGTTTCGCCGTCAATATCGATCTGCAAAATTCCCTTTTCGCCGCACTCGTCAAAGCCGCGCCCCTCCGGACAGCCCGGCCAGGCATAAAAGCAGCTTCCGGCACGGCGCAGGCCGCTCCCCAGATGGATATGACCGAGCGCGGCATATCGTATGCCGCTTTGCGAGAGCTCCTCCTCCGTCACCGGGCAGTACGGCGAGCCGGCGCGGCCCGGCTCGGCATGCAGCACCAGAAGCTGCGTTACGTCCTCCTCCGCCGGGGCATGAAAGCCGCGCAGAAGAGCCTCGCACGAGGGCGACGTATACCCCGCGCCCCAGACGCGCGCGCCGAGCTCTGGCAGGCAAACGCTCTCCAGGCGGGGCGTGCGGAAGATATGGACGTTATCCGAAAAGGGCAGGAGCGCATACGGCGAGCGCCGGGAGTACCAGTCATGGTTTCCCGGCGCAATAAATACGGGGACGCGCACCTTTCCGAGCGCAGCAAGCAGCGCCTCGCCGGTCTCGGCGTAGGCGCTGCCGCTGTCCAGAAGATCTCCGGCAAGGAACAGGAGATCGGCATTTCGCTGGTTTACCTCCGCCGCGATGCGCTCCAAAAGCGCTCTCTGCTCGCTGCGGCGGACGGACGCCTTTTCCGCGTCAAGCGATTCAAAAGGAGAATCAAGATGCAGATCGGCAGCATGGATGATCCGGATCATGGCGTTATGCGGATCGCTTCGACCGCAGTGCATGCGCCGGTCTCGGTATCGACGGTGAAAACCGCGCCCTCGAGCTTTCCGGGGCCCTTCGCCTGCTCGTACCGGCGCGGGGGATCGCCGAGGAATTTGCGGATGGACTGCTCCGGCGCGATGCCGAGCACCGATTCGCTCGGCCCCGTCATACCGAGATCGGAAATGTATCCCGTGCCGCGCGGTAAAACCCGCGCGTCCGAGGTCTGGACATGCGTATGCGTGCCCCACACGGCGGAGACGCGCCCATCGAGAAACCAGCCCATGGCGAGCTTTTCGCTCGTCGCCTCGGCGTGCATATCAACGAGCACCATGCGCGTCTGATTTTCCGCGAGCAGCGCGTCCACTGTCGGGAACGGGTTATCGGTGTTCGTATCGAGAGAAAACCGCCCCAGAAGATTGATGACGCGGATGGGGCCGAACGGCGTTGTAAACGTCGCATCGCCCCGGCCGGGGCACTGCGGGGCGTAATTGGCCGGGCGCAGGATGCGCGCCTTCTCGTCGAGATACGGCTGCAGTTCCCAGCGTGTCCATGTGTGGTTGCCGAGCGTCACAACGTCCGCTCCGGCGGCGAGAATGGCGTCCGCCTGCGCGGGCGTGATGCCGACAACGTTGGCGTTTTCCCCGTTCACAACGGTGAAGGAAACGCCCTTGAGCTTCTGGAGCGGCTTTAAATGCTCCTTGAGAAAGGCGAGGCCGGTCTGCCCGACAACATCGCCAATGGCTAAAATATTGATCGTCATGCGTTTTTCTCTCCGTCCGTTCCGGATTCGTTCGTCCCGGCTTCGCCTGTTTCCACTTCGCCGGCTCCCGTTTCGTCCCCGTCGTTCAGGTCATCCCCCACGGAGTTGAAGATATGGAAAATACCGCTCGAGTTGAGATCCATGATAATGGCGGCGGTGATCGGCAGACCAAAAAGACCGATAAGACCGCCGAAGAGCTTGGAACCGGCGTACATGCACGTGAGCGTTACGATCGGGCGCAGACCGACGTGCTTGCCGACGATCTTCGGCTCAATGATCTGGCGCGCGATTACAACGACGGCATAGATGATGAGGATGCCGAGACCGCGCATCGTGTTGCCGGTGAGAAGCGTGATGATCGACCACGGAAGAAGGATCATGCCGCTGCCGACGATGGGCAGCGCATCAAAAATGCCGATGAGGATACCGAAAAGCAGCGGGTTCCCCACGCCGACGATCAGAAGGCCGACGGTGATCTCCGCCACGGTGATGCAGAAGATGATGGCATAGGACTTGATGAACTGCCAGATCATCTCAAGGAACGAGTTCTTGACATTCACCGCAACGCGCAGCGGTTTTTCGGGCAGATTTTTCCGAATGAAGAGCCTGATGCGGTCAAAGTCCACGGAAATAAAGACCGTGGCGATCAGGCAGATGATGCTGTTGAGCAATATGCTCGGCAGGCGGCTCGCAATGCCGGTGATGCCGCTGACGATCTTGCCGGAGAGGTTGGTGACCGTGCTGCCGAGATTGGAGATCATGCCGGGCAGGGCCTGCTCAATAGCGTCCATGATGGACACATCGAACCGTTCGCCTACCTCCAGCACCCAGTTATAGAGCTTTGTGATGCCGGGAAGGACGCTCTGTTCATAAAACGTCGGTGCGAACGACACGAAATCCACGATCGTATCGGTCAGGCGGACGACGATGAGCGTCAGAAGGCCGCCGACGACGATGAACAGCACAAGCACGCTGATGATGCCGGCCACATTGCGGTTCATATGGAATTTCCGCTTCACGAGGACCTTGTTCCCGTCCTTGCCGCGGACATAGCGCGTTTCCCGGCTCAGCGCGCGGGAGATCGGACGCACGACCGCCGCGAAAATGAACGCGAGGAAGATCGGCATCATTATGTTGATGAGGTACTTGAACACCAGGAAGATGATCGCAACGATCACCGCCCAGTACGCAATGTTGATAAGGAAGTTTACGCGGGGATTCGTTTCCCGTCTTTCTTCCATAAAATTCCCTCCTTTCAGGGTATCACATATCGGCTGTAAGGAACGGCAGCGCGAGACGCTGCTCCTCGCCGTCGAGCGTATATTCAATGCGCGGCATGCCGTCCATGCGTACACGCACGTTTTCGGCGTCCAGCAGCCGGCGCAGCTCGCGGTAGGTCTCGCGCTTTTCCTCGTCATAGGCGTTCATGTCGTCGGAGGTGAAGAACACGCTCCCGAGCAGCGCGTCGGCGCGCGCAAGCATCGTTTTCTGCCCGCCGGAGAGCTTGAGATTGTCGCTGCGGAGGAAAAACACATCCGGATCGTTCCCGAAAGCGCGGCCGTTCAAACCGCGGCGGAAGAGCGTATTTTCAAGCGAATGCTTTGTGGAGATGCGCTCGCGGTGCGCCATTTTCATAATGAACGAGCCGTCCCAGTCGAGCCCTACATCGCACCCGATACGGCAGTAGTCCACGAGCCCGAACGCAGGCATGAGCGGCGCGCCGCAGCCGATGATGAGATGCTCGCCGCACATCTCGCGCAGGAAACCCATCGCGCGGCGCATGCGCTTTGCGCGGCTCTCCGTCGGGAGATTGACCGGCGCGGCGGCATAGAGGAAATCGAGCTTCACAAGATCGAAGCCCCAGTCGGTGAACACGCGGCGGAACACGTCACGCAGGTACTGCGCGGCCTGCGGATGGTCAAAATCGATCGCATAGAAGCCGCCCCAGTTCATGCCGCAGTACCACGGCTTGCCGTCTACGCGCAGCAGCCAGTCCTTGTGCCGCCGGAAGATCTCCGAATCCTTCTGGCAGACGAACGGCGAGAGCCAGAGCCCCGCGCGAAAGCCATTTTCATGGATCTTATCCGCCGTGCCGCGCAATCCCTTCGGGAATTTCTTCGCGTCCGTCGTCAGCCAGTCGCCCACGGCGGGCTCCCAGCCGTCGTCGATCTGGAATACATCGCCCTCGGAGAGCACCCCGGCGCAGCCGGAGAGATCGGAGAGGATGCATTTCTCGTCGATATCCTGATAGCGGTTGTACCAGCTTGAATACCCGGCAATGCGCTCTGCGGGCTTTTTCGGCAGACCCATGGCGGCAAACCAGCCGTCGTAGACCTCCTTCTCCGCGCCCTCGGCATAGAAGAGATCAAAAACATGAAACTCTCCGTTGCAGCGCACGCCGCAGCAGTCGCGCGAGAGGGTGAGCTTTCCGGCGTTGGCGTCATAGCGGATCATGGTGTAGCCGCTCGATTCATCGAGCGAGCCGAGCAGCCGGAAATGCTCGCCGCGCCGCCAGTAGGCATAGGATTCGCCGTGCGTCACGCCCGGCGTTTCCGGGTAATCGGTGAAATAGTAATCGCCGTAGCGCTCCAGTCCCAGCGGCTTGAAGCGCGCGAGCGGGCTCGCAAAGGAGGGCGTGCGGTCCTTCACACCGCACTCCGGCGAGTACGTCCAGCTCTGAAAGCCGTTGATGAAAATGCGCTCGCCTGGCTCCGTATCCCAGAGCATTGCGCCGGTCACGCTTTTAAGCGTATCGTCCGGCAGGTCGCAGACGATGCGGTTCTCTCCCGGCTGCATCAGCGTGCTGCCGGTGACAGTCGCTCCGTTTTCCAGTTTGACGCGCCATAAGAGTTCCATATTCTTCACTCCTGTTCGACGTTTTGTCCTTGTATCGAGAAGCGCACCTCTTCCTCCGGCAAACCGGCGGCGGAAATGCGGAGAACGGCCTCCCCGCTCTCGCCCGTGGTGCGCACATAGGTACCGGTCATGCCTCCCTCGGCAGTCACGGTGTCGGGCCCGATGAGCGCCGCCGCGCCCGTAAGCGAGAACCGCACCGGGAGCTGCGCATAGGAGGCCGGGGTGCCGTGCTCATCGAGAATGCGGACGCGCACCGCGGCGGCGTCCCAGGTATCCCCTTCGCAAAGCGCCGTTTTGCTCACGCGCACTTCCATGTGCAGCGCCGCGCCCGAGGCGCGCGTCACGCTCGCAACGGTCTTGCCGCCGGTACGGGCATCGAAGCGCCAGCGCGTCGCCGCGCCGCCCCAGTTGCCGACGTACTTTCCGAAGAGCGCCACGCCGTCGTCCATCGTGAGCTTGTAGCGCGCCATGGCCCACGCCATGCGCGCCTTGTCCGCGACCGGCATCCCGGCCAGACCGTTCTTTCCGGCAGAGACGAGGCACTTTCGCAGCAGCTCCGCCTTGTCGTGCGGGAAATGCTCCTGCGTTTCGAGCAGCTCGCCGATCGTATCGTCGATCGCCACAGGGCCGTGCGGCAGACCGTCCCAGCCCTTTGTGCGGAATGAGGCGACGAACCGGTCGTTCTTATAAAGCGCGACCTCCTCGGCGTTCGTAAACGCCCAGATATCACCGATATTTCCCGCGGGATAATCGCCGATATCCATCGGCGAGCCGATCTCGAGCACCGGCGTCTTGTCCCCCTGCGAGGCATAGAGCGCCGCGGCGAGCTTCGGGTTGCGGAAGGTGTCCATCACGCCGTGGTAGCACACGCGGTCGCCCGAGCCGAAGTCCTTGTGCGTCGGATAATCAAACATCACCCAGCCGAAGCAGCCGGAAATCTCGCCGTCGGACGCGGCGGCGTTCTGCACGCGCGCATGGCGCAGCGCGTGCTCCTGCCGCTTTTCCCACGGGTCGAAGGACTTCGTCGGGAACATGTGGCCGTTGCACTCGGAGATAAGATAAGGCTTGTCCATATCCGGCGTCACGGCGCTGCGCTTCTTTGCGCCGGGTGCCGTGCCGTCGTGCGAAAAGTCGTTATAGGCGTATACATCCTCCAAAAGATGGCTCTTTTCAAGATAGCGCACGCCGGAGGTCTGACGGGAGGGGTCGAGCGAATGTGCCAGGGCATTCGTCTCGCGGTAGAAATCATCGTCGTCCAGACTTTCGTTGATGCGAACGCCCCAGAGGACGACGGACGGATGATTGCGGTACTGCGTCACCATCTCGCGCACATTCTCCACCGACCGGCGCTTCCACGCCGCGTCGCCGATGTGCTGCCAGCCGGGAAGCTCGGTGAACACGAGCAGCCCCAGCTCGTCGCACGCATCGATAAAGTGTTGGCTCTGCGGATAGTGCGACGTGCGCACCGCCGTGCAGCAGAGCTCTTCCTTCAATATCCGCGCGTCCTCGCGCTGGAGCGCCTCGGGCGCGGCGTAGCCCATGTAGGGATAGCATTGGTGACGGTTCAGGCCGCGGAGGAACACACGCTCGCCGTTGAGATAAAACCCGCCGCGGCGGAATTCCGCCGTGCGAAAGCCGAAGCGGACCGTCTTTTCGTCGGTCACGGCGCCGCTCGCGTCAAGCAGCTCGGCGCGGATCGAGTAGAGATTCGGCTCGTCCAGCGTCCACGGGCGGGCGTTTGAGTAGTTTACATAATATTTATTATCGTCACCCTCCGCCATGGCGCAGACCGCGCCCGCGGCGTCGAGCAGCGTGACGCGCCGGCGGGCGCCGCTGCCGGAGACGGTAAGGGCGATCTCGGCGCGCGTAAGCGTCGGCGTTGTAACGAACACGTCCTCGATCATGTCCGCGCCGCGGACATCGAGCCATACCTCGCGGTACAGCCCGCCGTAAGCGAGATAGTCCAGCACGAAGCCGAACGGCGGCACGGCGGGATTTTCGGTCGTGTCGAGCCGCACGGCGAGGCGGTTTTCCATGCCGTAGCGCACGGCGGACGTGATCTCCACGCGAAAGGCCGTGTAGCCGCAGGCATGCTCGGCGAGCTTCTCGCCGTTCAAATATACCTCGGCAAAATGCGCCGCGCCGTCAAACTGCAGAAAGAGGCGCTTGCCGCGATACTCGAGCGGCACGGAGAGGCCCCGTCGGTAACCGCAGATGCCGGCATAGTCCTCCGGCTTTGCATAGTGCAGCGGCACTTCCCCTGCCGTGTGCGGGAGATCGACAAGCGGAAAGCGTCCCTCGCCGTGGGCAAAGCCGGCGCTCCACTCGCGGGTGAATTCCCAATCGCTGCAAAGGCTGATCATGGCGTTCCTCCGGAAAGAAATTACTCTTTTCATTTTACATGGAAAGCGGCGTTATTTCAACCGAAAGAAAATATTTAACAAAATCCTGAAACTCCTGCCGAAGCATGCTTGGCAGAAAGAAACCGTCCGGGGATGGCAGGCAGCGTCTCCGGACGGTTGACATTTTTTTGCTATTCAGAACGCCACATGGCGGAAGAGCGCCACGCAGCAGAGGATCACGGCAAGGGGAACATACACATACCGCCCGACGGCGTACCAGACCGCGCCGCGCTCGCGGCCCGCTCCGGTGTTGATGGCGGAGAGAAGCTCGTCCTTTTTCATCACATAAAACCATGAGACCGCGCCAAGCGTCGCACCGATGGGGATGATGTAAATGGACACGAGATCCATCCACGGGCCCCATTTGGAGATCGTCTCCATGCCGATGCCGCAGCCGAGGCAAATGACGCCGAGCAGCACGAGCACCGCCTTGCGGCTGAGCTTCGGGAATTTGTGCAGCAGCGATTCCGCCACCGCTTCAAACATGTTCTGCAGCGAGCTGACGCCTGCGAAGATCATGGCGACATAGAGAATGATCGCAAAGAGTCGGCCGAGCGGAATGTCCTGCAAAATGGTCGGGAGCGTCACAAAAAGGAGGCTTGGCCCCGCGCCGACGTCCAGCCCGTAGGAGAAGCACGCGGGGATGATGACGAGCGCCGCGACCACGGCGGCGATCGTGTCAAAGAGCGCCGTGTGCTGCGCCACGCCGACAACGTCCTCTTCTTTCGAGAGGTACGCGCCGTAAACGATCATGCCGCTGCCCGTGACGGACAGGGAGAAAAACGCCTGCCCCATCGCCCAGATCCAGATCATCGGGTCGCAGAGCATCTCCCAGCGCGGCGTGAACATGAACTTGTATCCCTCCGCCGCGCCCGGCAGAAACGCCACGCGCACCGCGAGGACGACAAAGATGAGGAAGAATACCGGCATCATGATCCGGTTCGTCTTTTCGATGCTGTGCGCGCCGAGGAAGAGCGTCAAAAGCGTTCCGGCGACGACAATGATATGATACGGGATCACGGAAAAGTCCCGCGAGGAAAAGTCCGAAAACCACGCCGCGGCATCCGCGGTCATAAGCGTACCGGCAACGGAATCCACGAGCGCCTTGAGAACATAAGTCACGATAACGGCGTAGCCGATCGCGATGCAGAGTGAGCCCGCGAGCGGCAGCCAGCCGAGCACCGCGCCCGTCTTCCCTGCCCCTTTGCCGCGGGTGGCCCAGGCGTTTTCGTAAGCGCCGAGCGTGCCGGTGGCGGCGCGGCGGCCCATGGCGAACTCCGCCGGGAGGCCGACATAGCTGAAGATCAGCACGAACAGAATATAAATGAGCAGAAATGCGCCTCCGCCATTGCTGCCCATTTTGTTCGGAAAGCCCCAGACGTTCGCCATGCCGACGGCCGAGCCGACCGACGCGAGGATGAATCCCCAGCGAGTCGAAAAGCTCTTAACATTCTTTTTCTTCATCGATTCCCTCTCGACCGGAAAACCTGCTTGTTTTCCTGTTTTCACAAAGTTTTATTATTTTAAAGCTTTGCTGTAAAAAAGTCAAGGAAATACGGGAGAAAGCGGCGAAATATCTGCCGCGCCGCCCGCCGTCAAGCCGCCGCTCTTGCACTTTCGGCTAAATCGTGCTATTTTATGGTTAGCAATAGCTAACGCAGGAAGGATAAAGTACCTATGAAAGAGAAAAAGAACATCTGCACCGGCTGCGCCGCGGCGGAGGCGGACGGGCGGTTCGTCCGGCATCCGGAGGGCGCGGACGGCGAGGCCGTTGTGACTGCCTATCCGATGTTTCCGGGCATAGAGATCGCGTACTGCGACATACACGCACACGAGTGCCGGCTCGAACACACGCCGGAAGCCCCGCTCATGCGCATCAGCCACTGCCGCGAGGGGCGGCTTGAACAGCAGATGGGGAACGAATATTATTTTCTCGCGCCGGGGGATCTGGCCGTTTCACGCAGCGACGCCTCCGACGAGGCCGCGCGCTTCCCCACCGGGCATTACCACGGCATCACCGTGACGATCGACCCGGCGCAGGCGCCGGAGTGTCTTTCGTGCCTGCTCTCGGACGTGAACGTCCGCCCGGCGGCGCTGATGGAAAAGTTCTGCGCGGATGGCGGCTATTTTGCCGCCCGCTCGTCCGCGAGCGTGGAGCATATTTTTTCAGAGCTGTACTCTGTGCCGGAGGAGATCCGCAAGGGGTATTTTAAAGTGAAGGTTTTGGAGCTGCTGCTCTTTCTCAGCGCGCTACCGACCGAGCGGCGGCGTCCGGCCTATTCCGGCGCGCAGGTGCGCCTTGCCTCCGCCGTGAGCGAGTATCTGCTCTCCGCCACGGAGGAGCGCCCCACAACGGCGGAGCTCTCCGCAAAGTTCCACGCCTCGGCCACGCAGATATTGCAGAGCTTCCAGGGCGTTTACGGCATGTCTCCGGCGGCGTTTCTGCGCGCTCAGAAAATGCACGCCGCGGCGGAGCTTCTTCGTTCCACCGACCGGACGGTGCTCGATATCGCCGGGCAGTTCGGATACGACAACGCCAGCAAATTTGCCCGTGCGTTCCGCAGCGTCATCGGCGTATCCCCCAACGCCTACCGCAGCGGCGCGACCGCCGACAGCTGCGCGCCGGTCTGATCCAAATTCCAACACAAAAACAACATTTTGGAGCCGCGTTCGCTCATTTTGGAGCGGATGCGGCTTTGCAGTTAGCGTATGATAACCTTGCAAACAGGGAAACGCTTCCCCGAATGTATGCTTTTCCACCATGTCACATTATCTCTCACCCCTTTGTGCGGTGCGGCCCGGAAGGAGGACTCACGAATGTCTGAAGAAGTGATCGTCCGACTGGGCGCACCCACACTGGCGGGGATCAAGACGGGAAGCCTGTTCACCTGTGCGTATACTTCCCGCAAAAGCGTGGAAGAATCTTTGCGGCAGCTTAACCGCTGCTTTGCTCCGAAAGGGCTCTGCCTGCTGCCGCTGCGTTATTCCGAAAAGAACGTTCTCCTTTATCTGTTCCGCCCGGCGGAGCTTTCCCGCGATCTGCAAAACGGCGAAGCCGCCGAGCTGCTCCGGCAGGAGGGCTACCCCTGCGAAAGCTGCGGAAAATGTCTTGCGGCGCTCACGCGCAAACTGCGCAGCGGCGAGGAGTTCCCGCACGAGATTGGGCTGTTTCTCAGCTATCCCCCCGAGGATGTAAAGGGCTTTATCGAAAATCGCGCCGCCAACTACAAGCTCAGCGGCCTGTGGAAGGTCTACGGCGACGAGAAGAAAGCGAAAGAGCTTTTTGCCAAATATAAAAAATGCACGGACATCTATTGCGAACGGTACGAAGCCGGCTGCGGTATCGCCGAGCTCGCCGTCGCGGTGTGATGCGCCGGAAAGGAAGATTCTGTTATGAAAAAAGCAGCTGTTATTTACTGGAGCGGCACCGGCAACACCGAGGCCATGGCAAACGCCGTTGCCGAGGGCATGAAAGGCGCCGGAGCCGAGGTCTCCCTTCTCAGCGCGGACGCCGTGAGCGCCGCCGATCTCGCCGGGCTTGACGCCGTGGCGCTCGGCTGCCCGGCCATGGGCTCCGAAGTTCTCGAAGAGGACGTTTTTGAGCCGATGTTCTCCTCCTGCAAGAAGCAATTTGCCGGCAAGAGCGCGGCGCTCTTCGGCTCCTACGGCTGGGGCGACGGCGAATGGATGCGCACCTGGGAGCAGGACTGCCGCGGCGCGAACATCTCTCTCGTGTGCGAGAGCGTCATCTGCTGCGAGACCCCCGGCGACATCGAGCTTGAAGCCTGCCGCGAACTGGGCCGCGAGCTTGTAAAATAAATCTGGTAACACACCGGGGCTCCCCTTTCCTGGTTGTTATATATCGATCCATCTCCATCCTTTTCTCTTTGTTGATCCCCCATGCGAGACCGGCTGCCCTGAAAAGCAGCCGGTCAATTCTATTCTTTCCTGTTTCGCGCCATTGTCGAAAACCATGGGAAAATTCCTCTTTACTTTTCCGTTCCGGCTTGCTATAATAATTAAGCTGATAAATGCGCCAGTAGCTCAGCTGGATAGAGTGTTGGCCTCCGGAGCCAAAGGTCGTGGGTTCAAATCCCGTCTGGCGTACCAAAAAAGATTCCCTGCCCTATGGGGCAGGGAATCTTTTTTGGTATATGCCTTTCTTGACGGGATTTGAACCGAGGGGAAAGCGGTCTACCGCTGCCGGGGGCAGAAGAAGGCAGAACGGTTTCTCCGCAGCCGCTGCTTTTGCGGCATCAACGCGTGCGTGATGCTGCAAAAGCTATCCGCGGCAAGGTGGACCCGAGGCGGCTCGCCCGCAGACGAGAAATCCCGTCTGGCGTCATCTTCGCTCGTTTCGGTGTTCCGGTTTTCTACCTCAACGCTCGCCCTGCCGTTTTCCTCAACCTTGTACGAAGCGTACTCCTCCGTTTGACGTTGAATCGCCCTCCGTTTTGCGGCTTTCTGCGCATCGTTCAGAAAGGCGTCCGGTGCATACTTCAGAAATCGTCCGTCTCCTGCCTTGACACTCTGGAAGATATTCTGTATGCTGATGTTAGAATCCGATAGCAGAGAAGTGGCCGCGGCGCTTTCGCCGGCTTGGAGCTTTTTTACGACGTCGGATTCCTTTATTTTTATCATTGCAACCGTCATATAAAGACCGCCGTACTCGCTCTGATGCTGCGCACTTACGCCTGCATTCGCGTTGGAAAATCGGAACGGAAATTCGATCCTGCTGTTTTTCAGATCGACCTGATTCAGCCCCAGCTTCTTCGCAATGGCTCGGATGGCCTTTTTCGCCTGCGCCATTTGCGCAGCGCTGAGACCGTCGTAGATGGCCGCTGTATCCGTATCTCCGAGTTTGTCATACTCAACGCTCCCGGGCGGATCGTCCGGTCTTTTAGGATTTTGCACCGTGCTTCCCCGCTCAATGCCGAGATACTGCCGTCCGCAAACACAGTATCCGCGCCGTCCAGCTCCGTTGCCGTGCGGTTGTTGATCCCGGATACCTTCACGCCCGCCCTGCCGGAAGATTTTTCTTGACCATTCCCCTCCGTCTGGCGTATAGTAACCGTAGAAGAGGATTTCCCCTGTTGAGCGCCGGTTTCGGTAACGGAATCGGAAGAGCCGTGCTTTATGGCGGGGGAGCCTCTTCTCTTCATATCCCCCCACATTGTACACAACCACACCATTATCCCTGTCTGCGATAGATAGCGAAAGTTATGACAATTCTTTTTATCATTTTATTGCTTTAAATCGATCTGCGTGGTATGATACTGACATTCTACATACTACCAAGAGAGTTGGAAAGAACATGAAGAGAGAAAACTTCAATTCGCGCATCGGGTTCATTCTTGTGAGCGCCGGGTGTGCCATCGGCATCGGAAACGTATGGAAGTTCCCGTATCTGGCCGGCCAGAACGGCGGCGGGTATTTCGTCCTCTTTTATCTGCTGTTCCTCATCATTATGGGCATCCCCGTGATGACGATGGAGCTGGCCGTCGGCCGCGCGAGCCGGAAGAGCGCCGTTCTCGGCTACAAAGCTCTTGAGCCCGCCGGGAGCAAATGGCACTGGCACGGCTGGGCGTGCGTCATCGGCTGTCTGCTGCTGATGATGTACTATACCACCGTCTCCGGCTGGATGCTCGCCTACTTCTTCAAGTTTGTCTCCGGCGCGTTCACGACCGTCACAGTGGAAACGTCTGACAGCGTGTTTGCCAACATGCTCGGCAACCCCGTGGAAATGGGCATTTTCATGGCGATCACCGTGGCGGGCGGCCTGCTTGTGTGCTCCGGCGGCGTGCAGAAGGGGCTCGAAAAGGTCACGAAGATCATGATGGTGTGCCTCCTGGCGCTCATCGTCGTGCTTGCCGTGCACAGTCTGACGCTCTCCGGCGCGGCCAAGGGCATTGATTTCTATCTGCGCCCGAACATGGACACGATCCGCTCCGTCGGCATTTTCAACGTCATCACGAACGCCATGAATCAGGCGTTCTTTACGCTCAGTCTCGGCATCGCCGCCATGGAGATCTTCGGCAGCTACATGCATGACGACCACACTCTCACCGGCGAAGCGGTGCGCATCTGCGCGCTGGACACATTCGTGGCGATCATGGCCGGTCTCATCATCTTCCCCGCCTGCTTCAGCTACAATGTGGAGCTGGACCATGGCCCCGCGCTCATTTTTATGACGCTGCCCAAAATCTTCCTCGACATGCCCGGCGGCCGCGTGTGGGGCTCGCTCTTCTTCCTCTTTATGACGTTTGCGAGCTTCTCCACCGTGACGGCGGTCTTTGAAAACCTGATCGCGAGCGCGTGCGATAACTGGGGCTGGAGCCGCAAAAAGTCCGTCGGTATCGTCGGCGCGGTGCTCTTTCTTGCCAGCATCCCGTGCGTTCTCGGCTACAACGTCTGGAGCGGCTTCCACCCGATGCCCGGCAAGGACATTCTCGATTTTGAGGACTTTCTCGTCAGCTCCCTGCTGCTGCCGATCGGCTCGCTTGTCTATCTGCTGTTCTGCGTGAGCAAGCGCGGCTGGGGCTTTGATAAATATCTTGCCGAGTGCAACAAAGGCACGGGCATCAAAATGTCCCCGAAATTCAAAGTTTACTTCCGGTACATTCTGCCGATCCTTATCATTATAATTCTGGTCGTCGGGCTTGTGCCCCTGTTCCGGTAAGGGGGTAATCGCATGGCATCAAGTTATTACAAGCCCTGCCCGGAGCTGGCCCGGTGCGACGAGCTGATCGAAAAATACTGGGACACGGAGCAGTACGACAAGTGCTTCGCCGGTCATCTGGAACTTGCCGAAAAGGGCTATCCCCTCGCCGAATGCCAGGTCGGGTACTTCTACTACCGCGGGCTCGGCGTGGAAAAGGACCTCGCCAAGGCGCTTTACTGGACGCAGCGCGCCGCCGAGCACGGCGACCGCGACGGGCAGTACAATCTCGCCACACTTTATGAAAACGGCGAAGGTGTTGAGAAGAACATGGACGAGGCCAAGCGCTGGTATCTTCTCGCCGCGCAGCAGAAGCACCGTGAGGCGATTTCCAAATGCCGGAAGTTGAAAATTATGTAAATCCAATTATGTAAATTTATAAACTTAAAAGACAGCGCCCTGCAAAAAGCAGGGCGCTGTCTTGGTTTACATAATTTAAACGCCAAGATACTTTTTCTGCTCGTCGGTGAGCGTATCAATGGTGATGCCGAGCGTGGAGAGCTTTTTGCGGGCGATAGCGTCGTCGATCTCGTGCGGAACGCGGATGACGCCGGGGTGAAGCTCCGCGCGGTGGTCGGCGAGATATTTGGTGCTCATAGCCTGCACCGCAAAGCTCATATCCATGATCTCCGCCGGATGGCCGTCGCCGGAGGCGAGATTCACGAGCCGCCCCTCCGCCAGCACGAAGACCGTTTTCCCGTTCGGGAGGACGTAGCCCTCGATGTTATGGCGCGCCTCGTAGTGCTCCGCGGCCATTTCGCGCAGCGCCGCCACATTGACCTCCACATCGAAGTGGCCGGCATTGGAGAGGATCGCGCCGTCCTTCATCATGGGGAAGTGACGCGCGGAGATCACATCGTCGCAGCCCGTGACAGTAACGAAAATGTCGCCGCGCTTGGCCGCCTCGTCCATCGGGAGGACGGTGAAGCCGTCCATGTGCGCTTCGATCGCGCGCACGGGGTCGACCTCCGTGACGATGACCCGCGCACCGAGACCGTGCGCGCGCATCGCCACGCCCTTGCCGCACCAGCCGTAGCCGCAGACCACGACCTCCTTGCCCGCGACGATGAGGTTCGTCGTGCGCATGATGCCGTCCCAGACGCTCTGGCCGGTGCCGTAGCGGTTATCGAAAAGGTGCTTGCAGTCCGCGTCGTTGACGAGCATCATCGGAAAACGCAGCTCCCCGGCGCGGTCCATCGCCAGCAGGCGCAATATACCGGTCGTCGTCTCCTCGCAGCCGCCGATGACCTGAGGGATAAGATCCGGATACTTCGTGTGCATCCGGTGGACGAGATCGCCGCCGTCGTCGATAATGATGTTCGGTGCCGTTTCGAGCACGGCGTCGATCGCGCTCTGGTACTGCTCCGCGGTCGCGCCGTGGACGGCGCAGACGTGCATCCCGCCCGCGGCGAGGGCCGCGGCAACGTCGTCCTGCGTGGAGAGCGGGTTGCTGCCCGTGACGTGCATCTCCGCGCCGCCCATTTCCATGACGCGGCAGAGCCACGCAGTTTTCGCTTCCAGATGCACCGAGAGCGCCACGCGCAGCCCGGCGAGAGGCTTCGTCTCGCGGAAGTCCTCCGCGATGGCTGCGAGCACCGGCATATGTCCCGCCGCCCAGCGGATCTTCTTTTCGCCCTCCGGCGCGAGAGTGATATCGGCAATATGGTTTTCGTACATGGCTGTACTCCTTTTATGTATTATGCGTTTATCTTATCATCCCACCGCGCATCGCGCAACCGAAAAAATCGGAGCCGGTCAAAAGCGACCGGCTCCGATTTTTCAGAGATGCGCCAGATGCAGGGCAAACCACGCGATGACCCCGGCGATGGCGCCCGCCGCGGCATAGAGCGGCGCACGCAGCCGGGCAAAGAGCTTGCCGTTCGTTCGTTTTCCGCCGCCGAGATAGCTGTTCGCCGCGGCGCGCGCTTCGCGCAGCACGTCCTTTTCGCTCACACCGGACTGACCGGCAAAATCCTCGCGGATGATGAATATGGCCTGCTCGAATATTTTCGGGTCCGGCGATTTTACGACGATGACTCTTTTGGAGATTCCTTTGACCACGGGGAACTCTTCCTCCTCCCGGCAGCGGTTCTTCTCCAAGCATAACCGGTTTTTGCCATCCTTATTCGGTTTACGGCCCATTTTTCCAAACTGCAGCCAGCCGCGCCGCAGACGCTCTCTTCCGCTCATTTGCGCTCCTCCAGCCGGATGGCAAGGACGGTCATGTCATCCTTGTAGCCGTAGCGCTCGCCCGCCTCGTGGACGACGCTGCGGGCCAGAGCACGCATATCCGTGCCGTCGTCGTCGAGCAGAATACGCCGCAGCCACGTATCATCCTCCCGCGTTACAACGCCGTCGCTTGCGATAACAGCGAGCGCGCCGGGCCGGATGTGCAGCCGCACGACGTCCGGCGGCTCGCCCTCTCCCGCGAGCACGCCAGCCGCCATCGTCATGCCCTTGACGCGGCGGACATTGCGGCCGCTGCGGATGTACGAAGGCGCGGCGCCGTATTTATAAAACCCCGCCTGACCGGTGAAGAGGTCGATGCACATGAGGTCAACGGCGGCATAGCCCCAGCTCTCGCTGCTTTTTAATAGCATAACGGAGTTCAGTATCTTCATCGCCGTGGCGGGTTCTACACCGGAGCGGAGGAAGCGCTCTAAAATGCGCACCGCCGAGATGGATTCCTTCGCCGCCTGCTCGCCGCTGCCCATACCATCCGAGAGCAGCACACACAGCACGCCCTGCTCGGTTTTAAAATACGTCCCCCGGTCGCCGGAGACCGGTTCTCCCTCCTTCTTCACCGCCGCCACGCCGACCGACACGGCAAGAGGTTCGGCCTCCAGCAGAACAAGACGCGTATCGTTCTGGTTGAACGACGCCGGGCGGCACATGCGGACGCCCAGCGCATCGGATACCTCCTGCATATAGTTCGCTTCCCGAAAGAGGATCGGAAGTCTCGCACTCTCGATCACGGCGCGGAGCCGCCCCGTCGGGTCGCGGAAGACGGATACCTCCGCGTCGATATCAAGCGAGTTGAGATACCGCACAAGGCGCCGCTCGGCGATCGTGTCCGAGCCGTTCGCGCAGCGCAGATCCTCGCTGATCGCGTCGAGCACCCCGGCGAGATACCGGTACTGTCCGTAAGCCGCCATGCGGTTCTCCCGCAGCCGCGAGCGGAGCTGCCGCCGGTAGATGAGCGCACGGAGCTCGGAATTGACCGCTGCGGTGAAAGGCGCAGAGCTTTTGCACTGCTCCCGAAAGCGCGCCGGAAGATCGGCGAGCTCCAGATGCCCCCGGCGGCGCATGGCAGCGGTGGCGTCGTTCAGGAGCGTGAGCGTGTCCATATAGTTTTCCTGCCAGCACTTTTCCTTTCGCGGGCAGCGGACGCAGACCTCCTCCGCGGCGCGGTCGTACACGGTGGCAATGTCGGCGTCGTTTTCCTTGCTCTCTGCGCTGCGGCGCACCGTTTCGTACAGTTCGCGGAACGCATCCGCAAGAGCGCGCGTCCGAGCGGCGGTGTACCGGCGCATGCCTCTCTCGCCCTCGCCGAGAGCGGGACGCTGCACCATGGAGACGATGAACGTCATCGTCTTGGCCGGAAGCACAAAGAAGATCACGGAAGCGCAGAATGCCTCATACAGTGCCGGGAGGCAGGGGTTCGCCTCCCAGTTCCAGAACACGGCGAGCGTGTTGGACGCGAGGAAGACCAGCAGAAACACGAGCCGTCCCTGCCGCTTGAGGACACCCGACATCAGTCCCGCGAAGCCGTAGCAGATCGTGAAGATCGGCGTTGCGGGGGACGCGAGATCCATCGACAGCCCGGTGATGACGCCGATGAGCGCTCCCTCCGCCGCGCCCGCGCCGAACGAGGAGACCATAACGCACAGCACCGCCGCCACGCGGCCAAGACAGAGAACGTCCATGATCGTGACGCGCGCGAGCGCCATCAGCGCGCAGCAGAGGATCAGCACGCCGCCCGCTTCCCGCCGCAGCTCCTCCCGCTCCAGCCGCAGCCGCTCGGCGGTGAGCGCCATATGGAAAAGATACGCCGAAAGTCCCGTGAGCACGACCTCGGTAGCAAGATTGACCGCTACGGGGAGCTGCAAAAGCTTATCAAAGGCGTTCAGAGCGCCGGTAGCGCCCATCACGGCGGCGGCGACGGCGGGCATAAACCACGACCGGTGCGCGATCGCCGTTTCCCGCAGGAGGAAGGCCGTTGTAAACACGAGCACGAGCGCCGCCATATACCGCAGCCCCCATGCGAGCGAGCCGGAGACAAGATACCCGGCCGCCGCACCGAGGACGCACGCGAGCCCGCCGAGACCGCCGCCCGAGCGCGCCGCCATTGCCACGCCGAACGGCGCGCACGAGCCGAACACCCGCACGCACCCCGTCACAAAGCCCAGCGCGAAATGCGTGCCGAGCGAAGCGGCCTTGACCGCCGCGGGACGGTTGATGCGCAGCGTCTCCCCTTTCCACGGATTTCGCAGCAGCACGGTCTTATCTCCCAATGACATACGTTTACCCCCCATAGAATATAGGACAAGCATAGTCTGCCGGGAGAGTAAAGGCGGTCGTTCGGCGCTGTCAGATCGGGGTTTTTCCGCCTTGGAAATGACCGGAAATAATCCGCATAGAGAAAAGGAAAAGACCCATCCGAAGATGGGTCTTAGTGCGTCGAAAAATTATCTCAGTTGCCGGTTTTATCGAGCTGGCGCTGGCGGGCGAAATTCTGCATGCCGTCGGTCATGGAGTCGAGACGGCTGAGCATACGGCCCGCGCCGTAGGCCGTGCAGGAGAGTGCGTCGTCCGCGACGTGCGCTTCGATGCCGGTGCGCTCGGTGACGAGGCGGTCGATGCCGTACAGGAGGCTGCCGCCGCCGGACATGACGATGCCGTTTTCCGAGATATCCGCTACCAGCTCCGGCGGCGTGCGCTCGAGCACCATGTGGATGGTCTCGAGGATGGTCTCCGTCGGCTCGGCGAGCGCTTCGACCATTTCGTCGGAGTTGAGCGTAATGGTGCGCGGAAGACCGGTCATCAGGCAGCGGCCCTTGACCTCCTCATAGCTGACCTCGGGGCGTTCCTTGACGCAGCCGATGCTCTTTTTGAGCTCCTCCGCCGTGCGGA
>QWCN01000832.1_pt1 | contig 52604 bp, 46 predicted proteins | sample 1972711 | NCBI WGS metagenome assembly QWCN01 (sample SAMN09866707, study PRJNA288562) | Human gut metagenome isolate term1_stool, whole genome shotgun sequencing... | isolation source: gut | host: Homo sapiens | place: USA: California
GGTCGCAGACAACATGGCACAGTACCTTGTGCCGCAGGAGTGCGGTGCAAAGACCGCTGTGCGCTGGGCAAAGGTAGTGGACCGCAAGGGTCGCGGGCTTCTGTTTACCGCGGATGCCGCAAAGCCCATGTTCTTCTCTGCGCTGCCTTACACTCCCCATGAAATGGAGAGTGCCAAGCATCCCTACGAGCTGCCCCCGGTCCATTACACGGTCATCCGTGCTATGGGCGAGCAGATGGGTGTCGGCGGTGATGACAGCTGGGGTGCCAATGTCCACCCGGAGTATATTCCTGATGTAACCAAGCCTGTGGAGTTCACCTTTACCTTCCGTGGCATCTGACCCTCGTTATTAAGACACCTTCGCGTTGAGATAAGGACATCCCTGCATGAGATTCCTATCAAAAGCGAGGGTGTCTTTTTTTGGTATCACAAAATCTCAATTCCTGACACCACTATTTATAAGCAGTGCTTCGCTCTATATAAGTAGCGTTGCTATGTCAAATTAGACCAAATAAAATCTTTGGCATTGTGGTCAAAATTGTGGTCAAAACCAAATGAGGCCAGCCTATAAACAAAAAAATCCAACGATTTCTAACATGAAATCGTTGGATTTATGGTCCACCTGACGCATCCTCACTCGAACAATTTTACTCTCTACGCCACCACCAATTCTTTCTATATGCTTCTTTCAAACCTTACTTTTTCTCGTACATAGTATCCGCTGCATTATACAGCATCTCCAAAAACTGTCCCGCCGTTGGCCGATGATCCAGCGGGTATCCCGCCAACACCTGCACTTTTTCCAGGTCAGTTTTCCATGCCAACTTTGCCGTCCTGCGAACAGCGCTCTCCACAGCCCTCCAAGCATGACCAGAAGCATCCGCCACAGGCAGATAAACTTCCTTCTGCAAGGCTCGCAACCGGTCAGGCCTGGTGCAAATCAGCGTCATACACTGCCGGAGAGTATAATAATCATTCTTTGTGCGAATGATACCCAGAGGGCGCAGCAAGTGGTCAAATTGTGTATCAGTCATTCTAACACATCCTTTCGCCCATCATGCTACGCCTTTTGTCGAAAGAAGTCGAAAACACAAACTCAGCCCCGAGGAACCATCAGGCTCCCCGGGGCCGTTGTCAGCTGCCGTTCTTTTCTTCCGCCCGCTGCTTCAGCACGTCCACAGCACGAGTCAGCGCCGCCGGGATGGGCACACCCATCAGTCCGGCATTCTCCACGATACTGATAGTCTCATTGCATACAAACGCAATGACAACGGTGTCCCGAATAAAGTTCGACCCGATGACAGCATCCAGCCTGCAGGCCACCAGTACCACCAGCAGGCTCACACCCTTGCGGCACAAGCCCTTCCAGCCTGCCCTGCTCTCAAGGGTGCCAGTTTTGGTCTTGGGACTGGTGTGGAACACCCCCGCCACGATCAGGCCGGTGATGTAGTCGATCGCCATAAAGATGATAAGCGTCTGCAGCGCCGTGTCCCAGCCGCCCAGCAGGCTGGCAATGGCCCCACCCACAATGCCGATGGCCGCACAAATCTCATTTTTCATTGTCATTCTCCTTTCACTTTGCCCAGCCCCTTGCGCTGGATGATAGCAGCATAGTCCTTGTAAGCATGGCTCAGATCCACGGGGCCGGAGATGCCGGGCACGGTGCCCTCTGCGGTGTACTGCCACATGCCGTGGCGGCGGTCGGGGCGCTTGCCGCGGTAGTCCGCGATCCACAGATCGTAAGCAGCGAGTGCTGCCATGTCGAGGGCGGTATCCGCGAAATTGGTGTAGGTGTACACCATTGCATACAGCCCCCACGCTTCGAGTTGGGCAGCGGCTTCGGCCACCAGGGCCGAAAGCTTTGCGGGGGCCAGGGAGCGTAGGCGGGGGTCCTCCACATCGATGGCAAGGGGCAGCTGGAACGTTTTGCCCCGGAGAGCTGTTTTGAGGGCGGCCAGCTCCTCCTCCGTCTGCCGCTGCGTGACCGCACAGGTGTAGTAATAGCCGCCCACGGGCAGGCCCAGCCGGGCACACTCGGCGTAGTTGCGGGCGAAATAGGGGTCGAGGTAGGGCTTGCCGCCCTTGCTGCCCAGCACCCGCAGCATCACGCCGTCGATTTTGCCGCTTGCCTTGACCTTGTCCCAGTCAATGCTGCCCTGCCATTTGCTCACGTCGAGAATTGTTCTGGGCATTCTGCGCCTCCTTTGCAGTATTCAAAGTGACTCCCGCATAAACTCGCCAACTCGTACCGGCATCATCATTGGGCCAAATCGTGACATGCTTTCCACTGCAGATTGGCCATGCATGGAATTGTCGAATCCCATACATTTCATCGCCGAATGTATGCGTTCCCGGTTTTGTTGTGCAGGGATGATGCGGTAGCTCGTCTATGGTCATGGTATGCACATGGTAATGCTGCGGGTCTTTCTGATATTCAGCTCTCTGTAGGGCAACAGCTTCCTGCACGATCTTGTTAAGCCCTGCATGGTCATACTCCATTTTGAAAGTTCCACTCTCGAGCAGCTCGTCCAATGTTCCCTCCAGGGTCGTGTCACCCAGTGTGATGCGCACCTTCAGGTCATCCATTGCTCTGCGCCTCCTTACTGTGTAATTTCCTCAAAGCCGCTCTTGATAAGAATCGCCTTGACCTTCTCCTTCAGCAAGCGGGGGCAGCGCTCATACAGAGCTTTTGCCTCCTCCACGGTCTCAGCGGACATAATTTCCTGTGCCCATAACATAGCCATCATAAATACCATCCTTTCGATTTTTTGTGTGATTTTACGCATAGACAGTCTCGCTCATTTCCAGCAAGCACTGCTTCAGCATTTCGTTTTCGTTTTTCAGCGCTTCCAGCGTCTCCGGCAACTTGTCCAGTACCTCCTGCCGCTGCTGGGCTTCCCTATGGGCCTTTTCCTGCGCAGCCAGCTCTTCGGCGGTCGGCGGCTGTGGCACTTCCCCGTATTCGTACACCTCATACTCCGCCCCGCACAGCCGGATGCCCCAGTAAGCTTCCCCGGGCTGTGCATTTTGGTTGTGTGCGTTCACCGCAGCCTCGATCGCGCTGTAATCTGCCGGGGTGCCGTCGGTCTCGGTCGGTACCGTGTACCCGGGGCGGATCGTTGCTTCTTCCATTTTGAACTCTCCTTTCCGGGTGCTCAGAAAATATAGTTAATCTCCCCGAATAACTTAATCGTTGTCACCAGCGTATTCAGCGGCAGCACGATGCAGGGGCGCAGACCGTGCGAGTCCTCTCTGTGGCCGCCTGCACTGCTAAAACTACCATCCTTATAGAACATGTACATATAGTTGCCGTTGTAGCTTCGCTTGGAGCGTGTCCAGTATTCATTGTCTGCTTTTCGCTTGTCGGTGGCAGCAGTCGTGTAGTCGAAGTAGTCCAGCTTTGCACCTTCTTGTGCCATCAGACCATCTATGCCCTGCCAGGTGTAAACGCCCATCTCGACCGCGGAAAGCAGAAAGCACTTCCTCGAAAGGCCGTTCGAGCCGGAGGAAACCTTGTCCGAACTGTAATCCGCCTGTTTCACGTAGGGCAAATGCACGGTCATCAGGCGGTTTGCCACACTGGAGGTGATATTTCCGCCCGGGTAGTTGACACACCAGTTGTCCAGTGCCCATCCTTCGTAGCCGTAGATGTAACTGCCACTGATGGAAGTGGATGCCGCAATGTTTGTTCGCCAGAGCCATGCGCCGTTGGCCGTGCTGTCGTACAACCCGCCGCCCGGAACGCCCTTGTGCACCAGCTTATACCAGTAAGTATTGTTGCCGCTCGGGTCAGCAATGCCAAATTCTGTCCCCAATGCAAAAGAGCTGATGGGATTGCCGCCGTCATAGAACTTCTTGGCTACGCCGTCCACGCCGATATAGCCCTTGTGCACCTGCCTTGCGGTACCGCCCACGCCGATGTAGATCTTGGAGACCGATTTGGCACTTCCGCCGATTCCGGTATAAATCGCCATGTTCTCTCCTCCTTATGCGTACACCAGTAGGATAGAGCCGGTTGCAAGGCTGCTTCCCGAACCGGGGTCACTGGTTTGGGATGTAATGGTGGTCACACCCAGCCAACTCTGCATAACCGACTTGTTGACATCCTTGATTTTCGTACCGTTGTCCGTATAGCCTGCAATGTGCGTCAGATTCGACGTGTTAAGGCCGTCGCCCGCATAGCCGACTTGGATTGTTCTGGATGCGTCCTTATAGTCGGTTACGCCGGTTGCTTTTGTGGCGGTGGTTGCATTACCATCCAGCGAACCAATGAATTTGTTGGCCCTGACATTTGCAAAAGAGCCGCTTCCTCGACCGTCATTAAACCGATACTCATCAATGGTGTTGTCTCGATATCCCAAGTAGACTGTGTTGTTTTCTGGGATGCCAACAAAATTCACTTCATTCTTGTTCTCGAACTCCAATTTCGAGTGGTTATGCGCACTCGGTGGAAACGTACTCGGCTTATCCGTCACGGAATTCCAGTCCGTCTTGATGCTCTTGAACTTGTCGCCCACAGTCTTTGCATCCGCCGGTGCATCGGGCACGGACAGGGTCTTGTCCGTGCCGGCCCGTGTTCCGGCAAGCGCTGCGGCATCCTCTGCGGCTTTCTGAGCCTTTTCTGCTGCCTGACGGCTTGTAGCTGCCGCCCCCGCGCTGGTGGATGCCTCCCCGGCCTTGGTGGCGGCGGTGGAAGCGCTCCCCGCAGCGGCGGTGGCCTGCTGGGTTGCGGTTTCTGCCGCAGCGGTGGCCGTCCTGGTGGAGTTGGCCACGTCGTTCAGGGCCGCAGTGCGGGCCCGTGCGATGTTCTGCAAAGCGGCGATGTGCTCCGTCTCCGTGTCCTGCAGGGCCCGCTTGGCGGCGGTCTCACTGGTCTTGGCGTTCTTCTCGCTGGCGGCGGCGTTGGTCTCGCTCAGGGCTGCTGCGTCCTCGCTCTTTTTCGCCGCCTCTTCACTGTCCTTTGCCTTTCCCGCACTAGCCTTGGATGCACTCTCACTCTCGGCGCTTTTCTTAGCGCTGTTCTCAGATGCCTCTGCGCTCTTTGCTGCCGCTTCCTCACTTTTCTTTGCCGCAGCAGCACTGTTTGCAGCCTTTTTGGCATTTTCCCCGCTCACCCGCACGCTTTCTCCCATGCTGGCGGCAGAGTTCGCTGCTTCTTTAGCAGATTTGGCCGCTGCTTCCTCACTGGTCTTGGCCGCGTTCATGCTCTCCAGCGCCTGCTTGGCGTACTTCGTCACCTCGGCCACGAACTGTTCATAGATGCTCGGCGTAATGTTCTCGGTGGTCGTGTCGGTGTCGATGGTGTCATAGCAGGTGTACTTGCCGGGCTTGGTCATGGCAATGTAGCCGCTGTCGTTGATGGCCAGCAGCATCCAGGTGCCCTCTTTTTCCAGTGTCCACCGCCGGTCTACCAGTGCGCTGTTGTTCTCGTCCAGGATCTGCGGGTCCGGCTTTGTGCCGCTTAAGCGCTGCACATGCAGGGTCACGGTGCAGTTCTTCCACTCTTCCGGCAGCTCAAAGCGGAGCTCGTCCACCTTGGCGCTCCGCACACCGCCCAGATACAGCGTCTCAATGTTTGCCCGAAACGTGGAACCGTTGTCCTGCAGCTTTCTGATCTTGATATCCAGTTGGCTCACAGTTTCACTCCCTTCCTGCCCCTATCCTATCACGCCCCGCCGGGTGCAACTACCCCGGACATACAAAAAAAGGGAGGCCGTTCACCCCGAACGGTCTCCCTTTCTTCTAAGCAGGGCTCCCCCCTCGGGGGAGCTGTAAGCAACTCCGCCTTTGGCGGATTGCGCACTGAGAGGGTTTCACCTCACCCCTGCCCACTCATCCCTGCTGTTTTTTGCCTGTTCCTCCTTTTTTGCCGCGTCCTTCACCCACTGGGCAAAGTTCTTCTCCTCGTACATCTGGCTGCCGTCGGCCTTTTCCAGCTTCAGCAGCATCTGTTCCAGCTGTTCCCGGTCGTGGTCGTTGCCCGCCAGATACTCCTCTTTCACCGCATCGGTGATCTTGCTCTTGATCTGGCTGTCCGCTTTGCCCGCCGTCCGCAGCCGCCGGATCTCGTCCTGCACGTCGCTGGCCCTGCCGGTGTCCACTGCTTCGGTCAGGTCATCATAGACGCTGCCCTCGGTGCCGCCCGCCAGCAGCTCGTCTGCCAATTCGTTGATCACACCGTATCTGTTACCACCACGCTTGTCACCGGTCACAAGGTCGATAATTGCATCTCGTCTTGCCTGATCCGATTTTGCGGTTTCACTGACTCCCAGCCCATCATACAGTTCACGAACAATTTTTCTGGTTAGTTCCTGCCGCTTCCGGTCATCACCCTCGTTCCGGGCCTTGGCCGCGTCCAGAACGTCCTTGTTGTACTTCTTCATCCGGGTCTTGAGCTGGCTGGCAATGGTCTTTTCGTCCTTGCCCATGGCTTCCAGCTTCGCCATAGCACCGCTGGCGTTGTCCGTGTCCCCCTCGGCAATGGCGTTGTACAGCCGGTCATACTGCCCGGTGACGCTCGTCGGGGTCGAGCTGAACGAAAAGCCGCTTCCGCTTGCAATGTCTCGTGCATCTTCCACATAGGCATCAAAGGCATCCAGCATTTTCCGGGCGTTCCCCATAGGCACACCCGCAATTTCAAACCCGTACTGCATCAGGTTCACGCCTGCCTTTCGCAGTTTCTGATGATACGCTTCCAGCTGTTCCTCCGTCATGTCACCGGTGTCCTGCCGGACAAGGCTGGAAAACTTCGTTACTGCTGCAAAAAGATCATTCACAGCGCTGATGTTGGTTGCACTCACCACATCGTAATCCGTACCGTTCACTGCATTTCCCACAGCGCTGTACAGCTCGCTGCCATACAGGAAGTTGCCCGCAAAGCTTTCCGTGTACAGATTCAGGAATCGCTTGCTCACGCTGGCCGCGGTCACATCTCCGTTCTCGTCCTGCTCTCTGTCCCACCGGTGCAGCAGGAAGTCCGCACCGATCTTCATCAGTGCAAACACAGCAGTTTGAGTGATCTGGCTCACCACTGCCCGGTTCAGGTTCTTTCCGGCCCGCTTCACTTCTTCTGCTGTCTCGCTGCTGGGTGCAGCCTTGTCCCGTGCTTTCTGGGCATTGTAGTCCATCACCGCATCGGCCAGGATGCCGTAGTTCTGGAAACGCTGGGTCGTGAACATGGTCAGGGTCTTGGTCATTTGATCCGGATTTCGCTGGATCCCCGCCCGCTGCATGGTGGTGTAGTTGGGCTGGGTCTCCTCAATGACCCGCTGATACATCTTGTTCACGGCTTCCCAGTAGGCTTCGCTGCCTTTCGTGGCTGCACTCTCTGCAAACTCATTGGTATGGTGTTCCACATACCGCTTGGAGCCCTCCCACAGTGCCGCCACCGTGATCTCGTCCATGCTGTTGATCCAGCCGGTCACCCACTTGGGCAGCTTGTCCATGGCCTTTTCTGCCGCGCCCTGGCTCACGCCAATGCTGGCAAGCTCACCCCGCTGGCTTCCCCGCAGTCGGTATTGCAGCAGCACATCCCCATGCTGGGCAATTTCCTGTTCCAGCGCTGCCCGCTGCTTGCCGGAGAGGTTCTTCACAAAGGGCACCACCGCTGCCATGGTGTCCGCACCCAGTACCGCGCCTGCCGTGGGCAGAGATGCTGCCTGCGCAATGGCCACGCCCGGGTTCAGCGTCAGGATCGCGCCCGCATAGTTGCCGCGCAACCTGTCCAGCACTTTTGTCATTGTGGTCGAGCGCTTTCTTTGCGTGGTCTGCAGGTCGGTCAGCAGGTCATCGATGTAGTTCGTCGCACTCTGGCCCCACTGCTCTTTCAGGATACCATTTTTCAGCATCTTGATGCCGTCCTCGGTCTCAATGCCACTGTTCAACACCTTCTGCACATCCCGGATGGGTGCCGCCAGTCCGGCGTAGGCTGCCGTGTCCCGCAAACTCCGCTGCACCACGCTGCTGCACTCCTCCAGCAGGATGGGCATCTGGCTCTTGACACGGTTCTTCAGGAAGCCCCGGCCCTCAATGGTGGCATCCAGCTTCACGCCCTCGATCTGGGTCGCCAGCGCCGTCTTATCCACTGCAATTGGGTAGTAGCTTTTCACGGTGGCCCGCTGGTAGCCCAGCAGCTTCATGCTTGTCTCGTTGATCAGATTCGTGGTGTAGCTGCCAAAGAATTGCTTCATGTCCTCGCACCAGGCCCGGTCGTAGTCGGTCATGGCCTTCTCCACGGCCTGGATCACGGTGTCGGCCATGGGGTTTCCCGTGCTGTCCGTCAGCATCCCGATCTTCACGGTCTGGCCCTTCTGGTAAGCCTTCTCAATGTCACCCCTGTTGTACTCCTCCGCATCCGGGATCGTCAGGCCGCCGTTCAGCAGGTGCTCCCGGCTGTCGGCGTTCTGCAGGTGCATGTACAGGCTGCACAGCTGGGCGTGGGTCAACGGTGCAGCCCGACCCTTGCTGTCCTTCAGGCCAATGTCCACCAGCTCTGCGCCGGGTCCCGCAAAGGTTTCCATCTGTCTCAGGTTCGCCTTGCCCGTCACATTGTCAAAGAGCTTCGTTCCCTCCACAGTGATCCGGGTCTGTTCCCGCTGGCCGTCATTCAGCATGGTGCCCAGCTTCTCCATCTGGCTGTTCTTTGCGTAGCCGCCCAGCATCCGAAACACACGGGTACCGCCCAGCATATCCAGGTTGTACCTGGTCAGGGCGCTCCGCAGCTTTCCATCGTTGCCCTTGCTCTGGCGCACCTCTGCAGCCGCCTCGTTGGCGATCTTGTCCACCGCTTCGGCTTTCTGCAAGCTCAGGGTCTTGTTTGCCGTCCGGATCACATGCAGTGTGCTGGTCGTAATGGCTTTCAGCATCCGCATTTGGTCCACCGTCATGGGCAGATAGGTGCGGTTCTCGGTCTCCCGGATTCTCTTTCTCAGCCTGTCGCGCAGCATCTCGGCCTTTTCGCTGTCCGGCAGTGCCTCGGCCTCTATCAGCTGCTGGTTCAGCCGGTCAAGCTGGGCCTGCTTGCTGGCATTCAGGTCAGCCTGCAGCGCGTCGATGAGCTCCGGCACCTTGCTCAGCTTCCAGTCCTCGCTGATGCCGTTGGAGCTGTTCTCGGCTCCCATCGACTGCATGATGCTGGTGCGCAGGGCCGTCAGCCGGGCCACGGCGCGGTCGTTCAGCAGGGTCATATCCGCCAGCTTTGCCACCTCTGCCGCCTGCTGGATCAGATGGGGCTGCACATACCGGTCCTTGCTGGGCCGCAGGATCATCTGGTTCAGCTGGGTGGCATTGTTCCGGATGGCCCGTTTCAGCTCGTCCTTCTGCCGACCGTCCCGGGCTTTCTGTACCCGCTTCTCAGCCAGCTTCTTGGCAATGGCAATGTCCTCGTCCCGCTGCTGCTGGGCTGCAGTGATGGCGATTGCGTTTCGTTCCGCCTGTTTTTCCTGCCACTCCTGAGCTTTGCGCTGGTTTTCCTGTTCCCATTCCAGCAGTTCGTTTTCCTGATGGATCAGCTGCCACTCAGCCCGATCAGCCCGGCGCTGTTCTCCTGCCACCTGGTGCGAAAGGTTCCAGTTCTCCCGCTTCAACTGTTTGTTTTCCAGCCGGATCTCGTCCAGCATCTGCTGGCGTTCTTCCTTCAGCCGCTTCTTTTCGGCCTTCCACTCCCGTTCGTAGGCTTCCTTCAGCACGTCCAGCTTTTCGGCCATGTCGCCGTAGTTGGTGATGTCCAGCCCCAGCGTATCCAGATTCTGATCCAGCAGCTTTTCTGCTTTTTCATTCCGCTTCTGCTGTTCTGTCCACTGCCGCAGTGCTTCATCCCGGCTTCCGTTCCGGCTGTTCTCATACATCCTCCGGTTGAACTCCCGGTTCTGCTCCTTCTGCACCTTCCGCAGGTCCTTCAGCGCCTGCTCCGCGTTCTCCTCGCCCACGGCAGCAGCCACAGCCTGGCGCTGCCAGCGCTGGAACCCGTCAAAGATGGCCTGTGCATCGGTCATCTCCGGCACGTTCAGGATATCACCCAGCATCCGGTCGGCCAGCTCCACTTTGGCATCCTCGTACTCGGCAGCATCTGCAAAGCGGCTCATCATCCTGGGCTTGATGGCATCGTGCACGTTCATCAGCACATCCAGCCACTCGGTGCTCTCCATGCTGGCCGCGCCGTCCACGCCTGCCGCCTGGGCCGCGCCCCGGAACAAGGCCGCTGCCCCTTCCTTGGTGCCGCCCATGGCCCGGGTGTCGTTGACGATGGATTCATACACTTCCGCCGGGTTGCCGTCCCGCACACCCTCTGCCTGCCGCAGCTTCACACCGTGCCGCCTGGCCTCCGCCACCGCTTCGCTCCACGTCCCGTACCGTTTCACCAGCTCCGCCTTGGCCGGGCCGTCCTTGTTCACCGTGTAGCTCAGGTCGTGGTATTCCGGGTACTCGTCCCACAGCTCGGTGTTCCGGTAGGTCGCCCCGCTCAGAATCTCATCCGCAATGGTCTCAGACAGCGCGCTGGCCTTGCTCATGCTGGCCCCGTCCGCCGTCATGTACTCCACCAGCGCCCGGGTCTCTCCGGCAATCTTCGTCCGGTCGGCCCTGCTGCCGTTGGCCTTTGTCCACCGCACCGCCAGCCCGTCAATGGAATCCTGGCTGATCCTCACACCGTGGGTCACACCCATCATCTGGGCCAGCGTTTCCATCGCCGCGCTGTTGTCCGCAATGGCCCGGCTTGCCTGCCGCTGGGTGTTTTTCCGCGCGTCACGTTCCGCCTGTTCGGCTTTGGCCGCCAGCTGGTACCGGAATCGTGCCAGGCTGCTCTCTGCGGGCAGCTCACCGGTCTTGTAATAGTCCCTGATCTCCCGCACAACACGGTCAGCATCAATGCGGCCGCTGTACTCCTTGCTGGCTGCAACCCTGCCGTCGGTTGTGGAAATATCCAGCGTGAACTTTCTCTGTTCACTGCCCAGGCTTCCCACCATCTCACGGATCTGTTCCAGCTGTGCAGCGGTCGGGGCTTTGTCTGCGGCCAGGTCAACACCCGGAGCTTCCGCCATCACCCGAACATTACCGTCTGCCAGGAACTTGTTCAGTGCGTCCGTCCCTTCCGATACTTCCGCCGGGCCGAACGCACTCATAATTTCCCGGTGGTCGGTGTCACGGGTCTTATCATTCCGGGCAAAATCCAGCATCTGCCCATCCGGCAGGATGTATCCGGCCCGTTCAAATTCACTCGTCGTGCCAAACTGCTCCACGGCCAGCTGACGGCGATACTTCGCCGCACCGCCTGCTTCCTTTGCTTTGGCATCATAGACAGCCTGCTGTTTCTGCTTCTGTTCATTTCTCTGGGTTTCCAGCTTGGCATGGGCTTCCCGCAGTGCATTATTCACTTCACCGATTCGGTTTTCAAGCTCTGCACCACGCTGGTTAAAGTCCTTTCGCTTTGCAAGATACGCCTGGTATTCTTCACTGGCCTTAAACTCCTTTGCCTCGGCAGAGAACAAACCCAGAGATTTTCTCTTCGCTTCAATCTCCTTTACCTCGGCGCTGTTCAGCCAGTTTGTTCGCTCTGTTTTCAGGGCGTTTTGCTGGTGTTCCAGTTCCCGACTTTCTTTTTGAAGTGCCGCCAATTCATCCACGTTTCCAGCAGAGCCGTCACTCAGCTGGAACCGCACTGATTTCTTCACAGGTTCGCTGTTTCCCTTGCTTTCGGCATTTTCTTGTGCTATACTGTTTTTAGCAGAAAAGCTCGGGCGTTCACCGCCCTCCTCGGTTTTGAGTACCGTGTCAGCGCTTTCCTGATAAATAGAACCCTTCGGCAATCTACTCCTTGAATCTTCGGATTCTACGTGGGTACCACCGAAGGGTTCCGTAAAACCTCCTTGCAGACTACTCCTTGAATCTTTGGATTCTACGTGGGTACGCATGGAGGTTTTATTATTTGTAGATTTTATATCTACAATATCATAGAAAATCTCCCGGTCATTTGCTTTGAAGGCAGTCAGAACATCAGCTTCATAGGCATTCTGCCCAACCACAATTTTGATTTTTCCACGGTTGAATGCTTCCGCATTCTTGTGGTTTGCAGGTTCTCTGTAGACTTCATCTGCGGTTTTAATAATTTCATCCAGATTTGCAGCCATCCGCATTTTATCTGCATACGTTTCTTCGTTCGTTCTCTGAAGCGCCATTGTAGATTTAGAACGGACAAACTCACTTCTTCCATCTTTATGGTTCAAAATTGTCCAGCCGTTCCGCTCAAAGCCGTTCGGATACCGCTCCTTGATTGCCTGTTTCACCACAGTTTTCCATTCTTCACGGGGTACACCGTTCAGGATATCTTCATCAATTTTGATGTAGCTCTCTCCGTCGGCATCCTTTTGGATCGAAAAACGAATATTGCGTCCTTCCGCCGCGCTCTCTGTCTTGGGGGCAGCGGCGTTTTCTTTTGCACTGCGCAGGTTGTCCATCGCTTTTTCAGCGTGGGCAAAGTATTCGTCCTGCAAAATTTTGCGCTCGTTCTCGGCCAGACGCTGGGCCTTCAGGGCCGCCCTGTTGTCTGGGTCAATGGTCAGCACTTCCTTTGCCCGGCTCACAATGCCGCCCAGCATCTCCTTCACCCGGTTCATCACGGTGCGGATGGTTCCGGCCCTGCCGCTGTTCTTCTCGGCCTGCCCGCGCTGGAACTCTACCCAGCGCTTGAAATCGGATTCATTGGAGAAGATGCCCCGCCAGGCATCGCCCACCAGCTCCTCGGCAGCTTCCTCATAGGTCAGATTCTGCTGGGCATAGTCGGTCATCTTCTCCCGGATCATCTCGTCCACGGTCTCAAAGCCGCTGCTCCTGGCCAGATACAGCAGGGCATGGTCCTGCAAAGTCTTTGCTCCCTCGCTGTCCAGTGCGTTGTACCAGTGGTAGTCCTCGTGCAGCACCGTGCCGAACGTATCCTGTGCGCTGTCTCCAAAGAAGATCCGGGCCGTCTCCGTGTCCACATAGGCCCGCACCCGGCTGTCTGCCTGTCCCACACTGTTCTGCAGCACGTTTTTCAGAACCGCCGTGGTGCCGGTTGCCGCCGCGTTCAGCTCGATCACCTGGCTGCCAGCGTCGCTCGTGTTGCGCAGGGTCCCCTTGTAGATGGTCTCACCCCTGCCCGTCAGGCTCTGTTCCGTCAGAGTGCCGCCCAGCTGGCTCTTGGCCCACCGGGTCTCTGCCGCATCCCTGCCGTAGGTGTAGGCGATCTCCAGCGCGTTCCGGCCCTTAAGGTTGCCCAGCACATAGTTCACGTTGGCCGCCATGCCGCTGCCGGTGCCCGCCAGCTCCAGCGCCTGGTCAAAGGTCTTCACGTCCTCCATCTGGCCCAGCCGGTACAGAGTGGATGTTGCCGCCGCATAGCGGTCACTGTCCACGCCTTCCGGCTGTTTCCGGCTGATCTCCTGCGCTGCCTTTTCGCCCACCTTCCAGCTCCGCAGCACCTGCTCCGTCCGGGCCTGCTTCTGGCCTTCCGTCCTCGGTGCTTCCATGCCGTAGGTCTCCCGCATCGGGCTGTTGCTGCTGTCCATCCCGTCAAGGGTGCTTTCTTCCACAGGGACCGACTGCATCACAGCCTGCCGGTCAGCTCCATTCTGCGCTGTCAGCTCAACGTTTCCCGTCCTGCCAAGGGCCCCCATACTAGGGGGACTGTCAGCGCTTATGCGCTGACTAAGGGGTTCTGCGCCGTCCGCTGCTGTTTCCGTGGGGCTTTCCACACTTTCCCCAGCGTTCTCAACAGCATTCTGCTGGCTGCGCTGTGCCGCCACTTCCCGCAGCATCCGCCGGGTAGCCGCAGCCGTGCTCGGCAACTTCACCCCATAGGCTTCCTCAAAAGCCGCGCGGTTTGCCTCGTTTCCGGCCTCCGGGGTGAACAGCCTGATGGTCTTGCCTGTCAGGCTGTCACCGGCCGCCGCTTCTGCAAACGTCTGCACAGCCAAGTTGTCCGATATGGCAGCAGTTTCCGCACTGTTGCCCTCAGCCGCTTGGTTCGCAGCTGTTTCCGTCTGTGCCTGCAACGTGAGCTTGGCTAACGGGTTGCGGCTCCCAGCGTCCCCTTCGGGCAAAGCATTGCCCTCGTGTCCTGCTGGCCGCTGCCCCAACAACTCCTCCCTGTTTCCGCCACTGGCGGCGGTCGTCGTCGTTGCCCTATTAGGGGAGCTGTCACGCAAAGCGTGACTGAGAGGTTCTTCCCCATCCACCTCCCCCGGTTCCCGCGCCAGCTCCTCCCGGCGCTGGTGTTCCTTCAGCGCCTGCTCGTATTCGTCCTGAGCGGCATACCGCTCCACGTTGCCCCGCAGGCTGGAATCTCCCGCGTTCATCCTGGAAAGCCCTGTGCCCACAGCGCCGCCCAGTGCACCGGACGCGCCGCCGGTCAGCCCCGCTTCCAGCGCCTGAACCAGCGTGTCCGTGGTAAACATGGTCTGGGCAGCTTCACTGTCTCCCAGGGCCGCATCAATGGCCTTGTCGGCGTAGGTCTCCACAAAGGCCTGCACGGCGTTGTCAATGCCGCCGGAAATGGCGTTGGCAACTGCCGGATGTGCCGCCGCAAAGGCCGAATCCCCAGCCAGCGCCCGGATCTTGTCTGCCACAGCTCCCGCCACGGAATTTCTGGCGTAGTCCGCGCCCATGGTTCTTGCCAGATCAGCCGCACCCACGCTGTTGATGGCCCATCCTGCGCCAAACTTGGCCACGCCGCCCACCAGCGCCTTGCCTGCGCTTTCGCCCTTGGCCGCGCTCTTGCCCATGGCATCCGCAGCGCCCTGGGCACTCAGCACCGGCAGCACCGCCGCCGGGTTGATGGCAGCCACGGCAAGGTTCTCTGCCGCGCTGGTCGCCACGCCCTGCACGGTCCGCTGCACATCGGTCAGGCCGCTCTGGGCCGCGCCCGTCAGCTGCTGGCCCCGGTTGTACAGCTGATAGCCCACGCTCTTCTCCGTGTCGATGCCACCCTTTGCTTCCGTTCCGGCAATGCGGCTGCGCATGTCCTCGATCTCCTGCCGGGTAAATCCCTGCTGCAACAGGTCGCCGGTGCTGTACTTGGGCTGGTAGTCCATGTCAGTTTCCATCAGCTGGTCATACAGGTTCTTCTCGCGGGGGGTCCGGGCAAGCTCTGCTTCCAGTGCTTTCCGGTTCTCGCTGCTCTGCCGGATGTTCTTTCCGGCCTGCACCAGGTACTCCGCACCCATCAGCGGGGCAGCGGCCACGGTGTCCGCAACGCCGCCCACGGTGTTTGCCGTCCGCCGGGCCAGCTGCTTCCACTCCGGGATTTCTTCCATGGTGTCCAGATACTCCCTGGCCTGCCGGATCTCCGTGTCCGTGTACCCCAGCTTTTTCAGGTCCGCCGTGCTGTAGGTGTTGCCCACCTTCCCCTTGATTCCCGTGGTGCGGAAGGGGTCGATGCTACCATCCCCGGCGCTGGCCCCGTTTCTGCTGGTGCCGGTCTCGGCATAGCTGGTATAATTGCTCTTCTTTTCCAGCAGCTTGTTCACAAGCTCCTGATTCCGAGGCTGGTCAAACCACTGGTTGGCCTGGTCAAAGGCCTCCGGCTGGCTGTACTCCGCATAGCTGTTCTTCAGCTTCTGGGCCTGCTTTCCGTACCACGTTCCCAGAGTATTCCCCGCCGGGCTCACTGTCACCTTCTGCCGGTTCAGCTCGTCTCTCCGGCTGTCCATGGCATCCGCAAAGCCCAGGTTGTTCCTTGTCCGGTAATCCTCCAGCGCCGTGGAATACAGGTCGGTGCCCGTCTGTCGGCTCGTTGCTTCCTGCTGTTTTTGTGCACGCAGGGCAGCAGCGTTGCCCTTTGCCCAGCTTGTTCCCGTACTGCCAAGGTCTAACGGGTTGCGACTGTCAGCGCTCTTGCGCTGACTGAGGGGTTCTGCCCCGCCCGTTGCTGTTGCCATCACAGTCTTTTCCTGCCGCTCTTTTTCATTGCGGTTCCGCAGCGCAGCAGCACTTCCCGATTTCCATGCCATCCTGTTTCCTCCTTAAAATCCAGCGTTCTGCATTGCCTTGTCGATCACATCGTCCGATGCCCCCAGATTCATCAGCCGACTGGCGATGGTATTTGCATCCATTCCCTGTTTCTTCCACCCCTTTGCATAGCTCAGGGCGTTGCTGTACGGCATTCCGGTACTCTTACCCGTGCTCCCTCCCGTGGTTCCCCCGGGCAGGGCCCACTTGTTCGGATTCGCCAGCGGGGTGATCAGCCCGCTGCCAGTTCCGGTCGCTGCTGTTGTGCCCGTGTCACCGTCCGGCAGCATTCCGGCGCTGGCCAGAATGTCCGCATAGACGCTCTTGGTCGGGTCATCATCCTTCAGGCTCTGATACTTACCCAGCGCCGTCAGCAGTTGGCTGTTTGTCCACCCGCTTCCGCTCTTGCTGGAGCCGCCGGATCTTCTCGAACTTCCGCTGCTCTTCGTAGCTGCCGCCTTTGCCAGCTGGGTCGCCAGCTGACGGTTTGCAATGGTGCCATAGGAACCGGCTGCATTGCTGTCCAGCCCGTACATCTTCAGCAGGTTGGCCGCCGCTTCCTGATTTCCGCTTGCCACCAGAGAAGCCGCGGTGCTCAGAACACCCGCCTGATCGTCCCGGGTCACCGGTGCGCCGGTGTAGTTAGCAAAAGCGTTTGCGTTCAGGCCGTACCGGTTCAGCACGTCGCTGGCCGCATCCCCAGCGCCCTGGGTGTACAGGTTGAACGCCTTCTGGTAGGCGTTCAGGGCATCGCTCTGGTCGGTGCGGTTCTTGTTGTACTCCCACTGTTCCCGGGCAAAGTCATTTTCCCACTGCTGCTGGGTGTACCCCTTGTACCCATCGTAGGCTGTCAGGGCCGCCGAGCCGATGTTCTTTACCGTGTTCCAGAGGTTGTTCCAGTAATTGTCGTTTTCGTTCCGGGCCTGTTCGCTCTGGTTGGCAAGGAAATTCTGCCACGCCGTGTAGTTGGCAAAGTTGCTGCCGTAGGCACTGCGGTCCAGCGCCTCGGTGTTGGCCATGCCGGAAAGGGCACTCAGCAGGTCGTTCTGCTGGTTCTGGTATTCGCTCAGTGCCTGGCCTCTCAGGCCTGGTACCGCATTGTCAATGCCGCTCAGCGCCTGCTGCTGGCCCTGCTTTGCCACGCTGTCGGCGTAGCTGCTGCCATACCCGCCCGCCAGCATCGCCGCGTTGGCCTGGGCGTTCTCCGCGCTGGCGGCAGCATTGGCCTGGGCCTGGGCGCGGTACTGCTGGTAGGCTTTGCTGCCGGTGTCCCAGTCGAACCCGCTGCCGATCTGCCCGGTCAGGCTGTCCATTGCGTCCTTGTTCCGGCTCACATAGTCCGCCGGGCGGTTGGCATTCCATTCCCGCTCTTCCTGCTCCGCCTGGTTCTTTTTCCGTAAGGTATCAAATAACATGTCGTTCTCCTTTTCTTCTGCCGGCCACCGATCTTCAGATCACGGCAAGCGCTTTCAGCACCCACGGCAGCATACTTGCGCCGACCTGCAAAACGTTCCCCCAGAAGTTGGTGTTGTTCGCATCCTTCTTCTGGTTGGCCCCCACCGCGTTGGCATATTCGGTCTGGGCACTGTTCAGCTGGCCATAGTAGTTGTTCAGGCGGGTGTTGTAAGCATCCTGCGCCAGCTTTTCCTGCTGCTGCAAAGAGCTCAGCCGACTGCTCAGATCACTCTTCTTGGTGGCATATTCGTTGTAGGCCTGGCTGTATAAGCTGTCTGCCACGTCCGAAAGCCCGTTCATGGTGCTCTGGTAGGCCGTCTGCCCGCTGGAAGTGCCCCAGCTGTTGCCGTAGCCGCCGCTGCGGGCCGAAGCATTGGCGGCAGCGTTCTCGCTGGCCAGCTCCGCACCCCGGGTGTACTGGTTCTTGTACTGCTGGTAAGCTGCGTCCTTGGTGTAGTCGTAGGAAAAGCCATCCCGGTTCATCTTGTCCAGCTGGCTCTGCGTGCCGCTGATCTGGCTGCCGTACTCGCTCTGATACTCCCCGGGCTTCTGTCCTTTGATGTAATCCAGATTGTTCTTTGCCGTGGTCACCCGGTCGTTGCTCTGGGCGTACTGGTAGCTGTTGGAACCGTTCTTTCTGGTTCCAAACACGCCGGTGCCCGCATTCTTTTCGCTGTTGCCGGTAATGCCGTCATACACATCACCTACCATCAGCCCCACATTGTGGCCCGGAATCAGGTACTCCCACCACTGTCCTCTTGCCATCTTCTCACTGTCTCCTTTCGTTTTCGCATTCCTCTAAACAGAGCTCCCCCTTTGGGGGAGCTGCAAGCAACTGCACCGCAGGTGCATTGCGCGCTGAGAGGGTCATTCCACCTTCAGCCCCATGGCCACCAGCTTGTCCCGCATGGTGTCGCTGAAGTTCGTCTCGTCCAGGTTCTGCATCATGTATATCATCTGGTCCCGCAGCTGCATCAGGTAGTTGTTGATGCTTCTCCTGTCCTCCGGGGCCATGTTGTCACTCAGTTTCGGCATGGCGATCTCGCCAAGCCTCGTAATATCTGCCATATAAAATCTCCTTCCTCTAAGCAGGGCTCCACCTTCGGGGTAGCTCCGCGACACGCCGCCACTAGGCGGATGGAGCAGTGAGAGGGTTACCTCTTCGGCTCCCCTCCGGCCACCCGGTTGCCCCGGCTCTCTGCCATGCTGAACGCAATGCTCCGCACCGCGATCTGCCCGGTGCCCTTGATCCGCAGTCGCATGGTGTCGTGCCGCTCTGGCACAAAGGGCAGGTTGACCCGGGTGTATTTGTTCAGAACGGCTGCCTGGCCCAGCGTCTCCCAGGCCCCGCCCTCATAGCTGGCCTGTAGCTCCACAACGCTGTACGTCAGGGCATCCACCCGCAGAAACACCCGGTTGATGTACTTGTCCGCCGGGACGTTCAACCCAATGTCGCCGCTCACAGCCTCAAAGCCCACCTTCTGTTCCAGATTCGCCTTTGCTGTGTCGGTGTCCCGGTCGGCCTCCCGTTCCGGTTCGGTGGCCCACAGGTTCACGCCGTCCCACTGGTAGAGCTGCCGCCCCGTGGAGCACATTGCCCAGCCGGAAGCATTCTCTTCTGCCGCCGTGTCCTCCTCGTGCCAGAGCCGCCGTTCGGTGTCGTAGACCAGCAGCCGGGTCTCGTTCCGGCCCGGCACCCGCAGATGCAGGTAATACCGGGTGTCCAGCACACCGCCCACCGCCCCGCGCACGTTCATCAGCCAGGTGTTGTCCAGTCCGCCGCTGATCTTCACCGGCAGGCTGCCGTCCCAGGCCATCACGCCGTCAGGGGAAAGGTAGTACAGCACCTCTGCCAGCACACACATGCTCTTGCTGGCCTGCTTGGCCACGCCCCGGCACTGCACGCTCACCAGCTGATAGTCTGCCGGGCGGCTGCCGTAGAGCTTGTGCAGGCAGTTCTCCTTGAAGAACAGCACATAGCCCATGCAGGTGGCCGCACCGGTAAAGGGTCCGTCACTGCCCACGTTCACGGCGTAGCTGTCCGAAGCAATGCCCCGGTAGCTGTACCAGTTGGTGGGGTCGCCCAGCTTGCAGCTGTAGATCACATTCTCCTCGCTGTTGCAGCCCCATACCCGGTTAGCGTTCTCGGTCACATATTCCAGCCGGGGCACCCGCCGCCGGGCGGTAATGGTGGTGCCGCCCGCTGTGGCGCTCTCGCTGCCGTTCATGCTCTTCCAGGTGGTACCGCCTGCCGTCACGGTAAAGCTGCCGTAATAGCGTGCGCTCTCGGTCTTTGGGCTGCCGGTCAGCACAATGCTGTCCCCGTCCATCTGCTCAATGGTCACCTCGCCGTTCACGCCCTCGGCCAGATACTCTTCCACCAGCCCGGGCACCTGCTCCACCGTAATGGTGTCCCCCTTCTTGAAGCCCGCAGCGGCCAGCCCGGGCAGGGTCATCTTCACGCTGTTCAAAAGGATCTCCGCCCACTTGCCGCTCTTGGCATCGTACTGTTCCAGCACGTTCACATAGGCCCACTTGCTGGAAGAGGAGTTCTGTTTCAGAAACAGCGTCCCGTCCGCCGGGCCAGAAGGTTCCGTGGTGCCCACGCTGCTCACGGTGTAGGTCTTGCCGCCCGCGTCGCAGGGGGCAATGGTCACCGTGCCGGTCTGGCTCCATGCAGCGCTCAGGGCTTCCAGCTTTCCGGTGGCCGTGTCAAAGCTCTTGGCATCCGGCCAGATCAGGATCTTCGTGCCCATGCCGATCATAATTTTCTCGCTGTCCGTCACGGCATTTTCCAGCACGATCTCCCCGCCCGCAGCCGCGGTGGCCACGTCGTCTTCGCTGTCCTCGGTGTAGCGCAGGGTGGTGCCCTCGCACAGCAGCAGGCCGTTCAGGTGGTATATCCCGTTGCAGCGGCCCATGGCCCGCATGGTGCGCCGGGGTGTCCGGGTCTGCAGTGCGGGGTATCCCCGGCTGGAAAAGTTCTTCATCTCGGTAAATTCTGCCTCGGCGCAGGCATAGCTTTCGTTCAGGCCGCCAAAGGCCGTCTGGATGCTCTTCCCCGTCGAGATGCTGTATAAACTCGGCAGTGCCATCTCAGTACCTCCACTTCGTGGCCATCCTGGGCAGGTAGGTGTGCCTGCACCAGGCTGCAAACTCCTGCTGGTTCTCGTTGGCCAGCTGCATCTCGTTGGCATAGCGGTCGGTCTCGCCCAGGGCCGCGTCCATCTGGGCCGCCAGATAGTGGGCATAGTAGCTGTCGTAGGGCTCCGGCAGCAGCAGCTCCGCGTCCTGCCGCAAAAGTTCCTGCTCCCGGTCGTATAAGATGTCCGCACCCACGGCATCAAAATCGGTGGTGTCGCTCTTGTCCACCACGCTCTTTCTCAACCCCGCATCCGCCTGCCGCAGCCATAAGATCTTCAGCTCGCGGTCAAACCCGTTGTTGGGCCGCAGCTTGTCAGCGGTTTCGATTGCTTTTCCTACTGTCACGCTTATCCCATCCTTTCACATCTGCAACCCGGGTTGCGGCTCCCAGCGTCCACTTCGCACAAAGCTTTGTGCTCGTGTTCTGCTGGCCGCGGCCCCAACAACTCCTCCCTGTTTCCGCCACTGGCGGCGGTCGTCGTCGTTGCAATTGCCTTTCCTACTGTCATAAAAGACCTCCAAACAAATAACCCCCGGCACAGCGTGTGCCGCCGGGCCGGGGGGATACATCTAAGCAGCTCCGGCCATGCCGGACTGCGCACTGAGAGGGTTAAAATTACGCCTTATTCGCCAGCTCTTCCATGCGGGCAGCGGTCTGGTCGTCCTGTTCCTGGCTGTGGCGGATGACCTCCGCCACCTCCGGGGGCACCTCAATGTTCTTGCCGCGCTGCAACTGGTAGTTCACACCGTTCACGCTCACGAACAGGTCCCCCTTGTACTTCCCGCCGTCCGAAAACAGCCGGATCGTCTCAGTCTTTTTCTTTGCTTCTGCCATTTTATCGGCTCCTTTCTATTTCCGCTAAGCAGGGCTATCGGGTTGCGGCTCCCAGCATCCACTTCGCACAAAGTATTGTGCTTGTGTCTTGCTGGCCGCGGCCCCAACAGCTCCTCCCTCAATCCACCACTGGCGGCGGTCGTCGCCGTTGCCCTTCGGGGGAGCTCCACGACATGCCGCCATAGGCGGATGGAGTGATGAGAGGGTTAGTTCGCCTCAGCCGTTGCGCTGTACCGTGCGCTGCAGCTCTCAATGCGCACCATGTACTGCTCCACCAGGCGCTCAGCGGTCTTGTGTGCCTTCCAGCCCACAGACGCACGCTGGTTCAGGGGGTCGTCACCATAGCCCAGCTGCTTCACGATGTGCTCCAGGCCGCCGCCCTCGATCTCGGTGGAACCGTAGGCGTGGGCACCCAGGATCAGGGTGCTGAACACGGCCAGACCCGTCGGGCAGCCGGTGCCCTTCCAGATCTTTGCCTCGCTGGTCTCCACAAAGCGCACACCGTGCAGCGTGCCGATCTCGCCGTTGTAGATCTCGTCCGGCTGGGCGTACTTGTGCACATCGATCCAGTCCGGGTCGCGGCGCAGGTCATAGGCCACATAAGGGTGGATGATGCCCACAAAGCTGGTGCCGATGGGGTCAGCATTCATGGCCTTCAGCTGGGTGGCCGCACGGGCGATCAGGTCGCTGGTCAGCTGGCAGGTCGCGTCCAGGGTGGCGCGGCTGGTCACAGCGGTCTCCGCGCCGCCTTCGCCGATCTTGGGCGCATAGATCACATTGGTGCCGCCCGCCAGCACATCACGCACGATGGTGTCCAGGGTGCGGCCCGCCTGGCTGGCAATGATCTTGGTTGCCTGCACGATGTTGTTGTCAATGGCGGTCAGCTGCAGCGTGTCGGTAATGGGCACCCAGCCGCCGTACTGCTTGACTTCAGCGGTAACGGTGGAAACGTTCATGGTCTGGCCGTCCGGGGTCACACCCTCGGTCAGCGGAGTGGTGGCCTTGGGCAGGCTGTCATACTTGCGGAACTCAATGTTCTTGCCGCCGTTGGCCGGAATGGGATACGGGTCGCCGAACTGGTCATGCACCAGGGCAGGCTCTGCCTGGTCGATCAGGCGCTTCTCGTAAAAGGTTTTCATCTCGGCACTCATGCCGGATGCGCCGGTGGTGTTCTGGTTCTGGGTGCTGGCCGTTGCAAACATCTGCAGATCCAGCTTCATGGTCTTGTCTTTCATAGCTTCCTCCTGTTAAAGTGTAATAACTTCACCCCGCATGACCCGCTTCTCCATCTCTTCCATTTCCTTGCGGCTCATGTGGGATACGTCGATCTTGGTCTGCACCGCGCCGCCGGGGCGGGTGCCATTCTCGCCGGGCCGGGCGTTGCGCTGCTGCAGCCTGTTCACCACACCCTGCTCCACCTGCCGGGCCGTGGCGGCCTGCTGCTGTTTCAGGATGTGATCAAAGTAGGCGCTGCGGTAGGCGTTCGTCATAGAAACGCCCGACCGCATCATCTTCTCCACTTCCGGGTTCGCCAGCACCTCAGCCATGTTGAAGTCGGGATACTGGGCTTTCAGCTGCTCCGCTTCCCGGTCCCATCCAGCCTGCAGCTCAGCAATGCGGGCCTGCTGGGCACGCTGGCGTTCCATCTGCTGGATCATCTGCTGCTGTTCGGTCAAGTGCTTGTTCTGGCTTTCCAGCTTGTCCAGCTCCCGGGCCGTCCTGGTGGAAACTCCCTTCTCCATGGCCAGCTTCTCGTAGTAGGCATCGTCCTTCACCGCGCCGTTCCGCACAGCCTCGGTCAGGGCCACCAGGTCGTTGGCATCCGTGCCGTACTTTTCCTGCAGCGCCTGCATCAGACCCTTCATAGCCGGGCTTGCTTCCAGCCGCCGGGTCGCTTCGGTCACGGCGTTCTGCATCAACTCCTCGGTCAGGTCGGCATACTCTCCGCGCAGCAGCTCACCAAAGGCTTTCCGCCGCTCCTCCGGGCTTTTGGTCTTGCCTTCGCCCTTCTCCTCGCCGTCCTTGCCCTCGACTTCGTTCTGGTTCTCTGCCGATTCCTCGTCCAGCTCAGGCTTTTCCTCACTGCCAAGGGCTCCCCCCTCGGGGGAGCTGGCGGCGCTCTGCGCCGACTGAGAGGGTGAGCCCTCTTCCCGGCTGCTCCGCTTCAGCACCCCGCTCCGACGGGCCAGCCGCTCTTCTGCCGGCCGCAGGGCGGGCAGCTCAATGGCATTGCCTTCCCCGTTCGCTGCCCCTGCCCCTGCAGATGCGTTGGCTCTTCCGTTGGGAGAGCTGTCCGCGCCAGCGGACTGAGAGGTTCCGTCCCCGCCCGCAGCACCACCGTCTGCAAACATCTGCAGATCAATGGCATCTGCCTTGTCTGCGTGCAGGTTGATGTACCGCACATGCTCCGGGTAGGCATCCGCCAGCAGGATCAGACCGTCCGTCACCAGTTCAAATTTTGCCAGGCTGTCAGTTCCCTGCTTTGCCTGTACCACCATCAGGTTACTGTCATCGGCACAGGTCACGGTCCCGCTGTCCAGACTGTAGGCCAGCGTCTGCATCAGCGCGCTCACGGCAGCACATACAATGTCCTGCCCCTTGGGTGCAAACTCCGCGTGCCCCTCGGCCCGCAGGAACATCATGTCTCCCATCTCGTTGTAAGTGATCTGGATCATTCTATCGCTCCTTCCAAAATTTCCTCTAAGCAGAGCTATCGGGTTGCGGCTCCCAGCATCCACTTCGCACAAAGTATTGTGCTTGTGTCTTGCTGGCCGCGGCCCCAACAGCTCCTCCCTCAATCCGCCACTGGCGGCGGTCGTCGCCGTTGCTCTTCGGGGGAGCTGCAAGCAACTGCATCGTCAGACGCATTGCGCGCTGAGAGGGTCATTTATTCGGATTATTCACGTTCATGGCCCGCTTTGCCGCCTGGGTGGCCAGGCTGTTGCCTCCGCCGCCCACCACAGCCCCCAGGCCGTTGGTCGCCGTCTTTGCGGTGGTCTGTCCGCCGCTGCCGCCGCCCGTGGTTCCGGCCGCCTGTGCAGCAGCCCCGGCCATGGCGCTCATGTTGGTGCCGTTCTGCTGGTCAATGATGGCGCTCAGCTTCTGCAGCTGCTCCATGGCCTGCTGCAGCTGGGTGTACAGGGTACCGTTCTGCTGCACCCGTTCCCGCACCTTTTCGATGCCCTCAAAGTCCATCATATCCAGCACCGCCAGCGCCGCGTCGGCGTTGGCTGGGGCAAACAGCCCCATCTGGTAGCACTCCTTTGCCGTCTCGTTCTGGGAAAGGCGGCTGAAGGTGCTCTTCTTGGCAGCCGATACCGTGATGTCGAACACCGGCTCGTGGCTGCCCAGCTCCACCCCGCCGATCATGTCAACCGGCTGGGGCTGCAGCATTGCCCCGGAGAACCGCACATACTCCGGCTGGCCGCTGTCGCCGGTAATGCGGTAGACCCGGCTCTCGTCGTAGAACTGCCGCATCAGGTCGATGATGAAATAGCACTCCTTTGCAAAGGCCCGGTAAGCGCTTTTCAGCATATCACGGGAGATCTTCGAGCCTGCCTCCTGCAGTGCCGCAATGGCAGAAGCCGCGGTCAGGCCGCTGGTGGTGCCGCCCTGGGAAACATCCCGGTTGCCGCTGATCTCCTTCAGCTCCGCCACTCTCGCGTCCCGGTAGGTGATCAGGTTGCCCGCCAGCCCCGCTGTCTGTAAGGGCCGCAGGGTCTCGTCCGTCACCCGCCCTGCCGCGTGGACGATGTCCTTGCCAAAATCGGCCAGCTCCTTCTCGTTGATGCCCGCCCCGTCCTGGATGATGTACCGCGCCTTGGCCGAAAGCTTCACGTTCTCGTCCATGTCGGCGTTCATCTCGTCAATGGCGGTCTGGGTGTCCTTCATCACGTCGATGTACCCAAAGCCCGCCGGGCTGTCCTCTTCCACGAACAGGGTATCGAATACAAAGGGGTACTTGCCGTGGTCGTAGAATCCCCGGTCAGCAAGGGCCGGGTCGTTCTCGCTGGCGTAGAGCACCACACCGTTGCAGAACTTGCAGTAGTGCAGCAGAGGCGGGCCGTCCTCCCGGGCCTTTTTGTAGTACCAGTCCACCACCACGCTCTTGTCCGAGGTGTCAATGCTCTGGTCGTGGATGTACTTTGCCACTTCCAGCGTGCTGCCGGTGTGGCCTTCCAGCTGGGGGTACTGGGCCTTCAGCTGTTCGTTGTCGGCCACCGCCAGGCTGAACAGGTGGGGGCTGTCCTGGATGTCCATCACGCCGGGCTCCCAGTACATCATCAGCAGATCCATGCTCTTGATGGAAATGTCTCCCACGCCGTTCCGTAACCCCGGGTCCCAGAAGATGCCCTTCACGCCGGTGCCCTGCTTGAGCTTGCGCCACCAGGTGTCGCTGTACACCTGCTCGTATTCTGCCTGTTCCAGCAGCACCGGCAGGATCTTGGAAAGCACCTTGGCGGTCTGCTCGTCGTCCGCTGCCCGGGGCAGCACGTTGGGTTCCGGGTAGTTGTCCATGGCATCCGCGTGCTTGTTGGCAATGCTGTTGAACAGCCACCCGCTGGAAGGTTTGGGCTTGCCCTCCATCATCTCGTTTTTGTAGTTGGCCCAGTGCTGCATCCGGAACCACAGCTCGTTATCCACGATCCGCTTGTCCAGCGCCGCCTTGCCGGTCTTGTATCTCTGTAACAGCGCCGTGGCCTTCGCCACCTGCTCTGTGCCGATCACGTCGGTCATACTCTAAAAAACCTCGCTTTCTTCCCCAGCTCCAGCGGGTCATCCGGCATGGGCTGCACCGGCTCTGTCCGGGGCGGGCTGAGGGGATTCTCCATCAGCACATACCGGCACTCGTCGTAGATGTGATCCTCTTGGTCGGTGTCAATGTCCTCCACGTTGCTCTCGCTGTATACCAGGTTCGGGATGGTGCGGATAAAGTGCTTGCAGGTGTTGAACACCTGCAGCATGGGCCGCCCGTCCGCCTGGAACGCCAGCCGGTAGTGGAACTGCATCTTGCCCGCCAGCCGGGTGTGGTCGCCGGGAGCCCAGTGCAGAAAGTTCGGGCTCTTTTCCTGCATGGCAGCAATGCTCTCGCCCTGGCTCTCGTTGAAGATGGCCGGGTCGGCCACGCCCAGAATGGTGCGGCCCCGGAGCATGGGATCGTTCTCTTCTGCTTCCCGGATCATCCTCGCCTGCTTCACAGGGTCAGCCTTGATGCCCTCGTTGGGGGTCCCGGTGCAGCCGTACAGCTCCCGGATGCGGTAAAGCCTGCCCTCTTCGTCCGCCGCATACCACCCCACGGAAAAGGGCTTCGAGTAGCCGAAATCGTACCCCCGCCAGATCTTCCAGTGTCCCGGGATGCGGAACGGGCGGATCACATGTGTCCACCGCTGGTCGTCGTAGTGGGCCGGGTCGTTCTTCCACTCGGTGAACACCTGCCCGGTAAAGCTGTCCCAGTCGCCGTAGAGCAGAGCTTTCTTCTCCGCTTCCGGCAACGCAGCCAGCGTGCCCAGGTAGCCCGGGTCATTTTCCAGCAGGGCCGCGTTGTCAAACACGGTGCTGGGGATAAAGATGCGGGTCCGCCGCTGCACGATCTCCCGTCCGTCCGGAGCCCTGGCCTTTACCATCTGCACCATCCGGGTGCCGGGCGGGGCCGGGCTGACGAACCTTGCCTTCACCCATCCGTGACCGATGCCGCCGGGGTTGGCCGTGGCCCGGGTGTAGACCCGGGTATCGGGGCCGTTGGGTCGGTTTCGGCTCAGCAGGTAGCTGTACTCTTCCCAGGTGAAATGGGTCAGCTCGTCAAAGCCGATAAAGTCGTAGGCCTGGCCCTGATAGTTGTACCTGTCCTGGGCGTGGTTCATGCTGCCAAAATAGATCTTTGCCCCGCTGGGGAAGGTCCAGCAGTGTGTGCTGCTGTTGTACCGGGCTTTTGGGAAAACCGGCTTGTAATACCGCATGGTCTTGTCAATGAGCTCCCGCAGCTGGGGAAACGTCTTTCGGATGATGAGTCCCCGGTAGTGTGGGATCTCCACCTGCCGCAGGGCCTCGATCACCAGCGCGTCGCTCTTTCCGCCGCCTGCGGCCCCGCCATACAGCACTTCGTTCTCGGTGCGCTGCATGAACCGCGCCTGGGCGGGCTGTGGTGACCAGATCACCGGTCTGCCGTCACGCATCCTCTGTGCCGCCATCCACTTCCACCTCCTGCTGGCCGTCCGTCTCACTGGCTGCCGCGATCTCCACCATCGGCGGACCGCTCTCGCTGTCGGTGTTCTCCGCCGGGGCCATGGCAGCAGCCTTTTCGGCCACTTCCATCAGCACCTTGGCCACACCGGCCGCGTTCTTGTCGCTCATCACCCGGCCCTCGTACCGTTCCAGCTCGGCATTTAACAGGTTCCGCTCGTCCTCGTAGAGCCGCAAGTTCCGGGTTCCGGCCTCTCCATACACCACAAGGCCGGTCTCGGTGGCATCCGCCAGCTCCTCCGGGTCGTCCTTCAGCAGGGTGCCCACGGCAAAGTCACGGGCCCGGGTGTCCTCGTCCAAACGCCGGTGCAGCCTCTCCGTGATCTGCGCCGCCCGCTGGCTCTCAGCGGCCCGGCCCTGCAAAAAGGTCACCTGTGCCCGCACGCCCAGGCTTGCCCGGATGGCGATCTCCCGCGCGGCTTCCTGCCGGGCCTTTGCAAAGGCATCACTGCGGCCTGCCTCCTCGCTCATCCAGCTGCGAATGGTGCTCTCCGGCACGCCGTACTTCTTCGCCACAGCGCAGATGGAGTTGGAGCCCAGCATGGTCATTACCACCTCGGCCCGGAACGCCGCCGGGTATTTCTTTCCCCGCTGTTTCCCAGCCACCGTGTTCTTGCAGTACGCCCGCTTCTTTGCCAACTCTCTCACCTGCCTTTGCAAATAGCCTATCACGTCTCGCCCGCTCAAAATACCCCGGACATTTGCCCGCCGGGCAGCAGCCCTGCATCCGCTGCACACACTGCCACGGTGCTCAGGGCTTCCAGCTCTTTGGTGTAGTAGGTCGTCCGCCCCACATACAGCCGGGCGATCACCTTTTCCTCGGGCAGACCTTGCAGGTAGCGCAGCCGCAGCAGCTGGGCGCATACCGGGTCATTGCGGTCGTACCAGGCCAGCACCGCCCCGATCACCTGCGCCCAGGCAGCACAAACAGACCCCTCACCATATCGGCGCAGAGCCTGCCGGGTCGCTTTCTTCTGCTCTTTTGTCACCGCTCCACCTTCTTTTTGCATGGGTATAACGCGCAAAATACCGGTGTTTTATCTGTCAGGTGCGAGGTTTCGCAAGGCTTTGTCCCCTGCCTCCGCGCAGTGCGTTTCCATCGTACAGCTTCCACGTCCGTCTGCACTCACTCAGCCGGATAGTTTCCCCTGCGGGGAACGCCCGCTGCGCGGGCACAAGCATCCGGCTTCACTCGCTCCGACTGCGTATGGACCCCGCAAGCGGGGCCCGAACTTTCGCAGCCTCCCGCCGACGCAGGATCACATAGCATTGCGGTTCCAGCCGTTCCCAGCCGGTTCCTTCCCGCTTCGGGCTCTCATGCAGCCCACCGGGCTCCAGCACGATGCACTTTTCCATCTTCCAGCCGGGAAACCGCTGCTCCCACCACTTGGCATCGTTCTGCTTTTCCCCGCAGGCGGCCCGCAGCTGTTTCCGGCTCCATCTGCCATCGTTGGGGGCCTGCTCAATGGCCGGGCGCAGGTTGGCCGTTTCCACCCACAGCCGCTCCTTGTGGCCGTAGAAGTAGCCCATCGTGCCGTATTCGCCCTGCACACTCTTGCCCAGCAGCTTTTTCATATCGATTCTGTCCACGTTCATGGTTCCCAGCGGCTCAAACTCGTTTGAGCCGGGGATACGCCGCCGCCACAGATCCTCCAGCAGCTCCCGCCACTCCCGGCGCTGGGCCGCGGTCAGGCCCGGGCATTCCGAAAAACCGTGCATGTGCAGCCGTCCTGCTTCTCCCTTTCGCACCGCCACCAGCATCAGGCGGATGTCCTCCCGCCTTACCCCGAACCGCTTGCAGGTGGCCGCCATCACCCGCCGCTTGTAGTTCTCCACGTCTCTCCGGCAGGCCAGAATGTCCTCCGGCAGAAATGGATCCTCGTATGTACCGGTCAGGAACATTCCCGCCGGACTGAAATTGGTCAGCGCCTTTCTCTGGCGCTTGCGCAGGGAATCCATTTTGTTCTTCGCCTTCTGCCCCTCGCTGGATTCCTTCCGCTTCTTGCCCCGGCCCCGGTGTTCCTGGGGGATGATGGAGAACACTCCGACTGCCATGTAGTCATCCCCGCACTGGTATTTTTTCTCTCGGATGTAGTTACAGCGCATCCCGGTGCCCTCCTGCTGGCTTTCACTTTCTGCTGATAGTCTCTTTCCCGTGACCCCACCGTCACAGAAATAACGGGTATACTAGCTCCCCAAAGAGGGCCCTTCCCCCTCTTTCTTTATAAAGGTATTATGAAACGTAACGGATACGGTGGACGTGTCAGGTCCATCGTATCCGTTGCTCTTCATAATAGATTCGTGTGTTTAAGGCGTGGCGGGCTTTCCTTTTTCCGCCCAGTATCCGTAGGTCAGTTCCGGCTTTCCAATTTTCCGGGCCTTCTCGTTGTAGATCATCAGGTCGTGCACGTCGTAGGCCAGGGCGCTGGGGTCGATCACGCCGCCAATGGGCTTGCGCTTCACCTTTGCTGGCTGATCCGGCAGCTTCATGGGGTGCCGGATCCGTTTCTGGCACAGCTCCATCTCCATCCGCGTAACGCCGCCGGGCTTGTACACGCCGCCCCGCTTGCGGTAGCACTCGTGCACCGTGCCCTCGCTGCCAAACAATCCCTTGTCCTTCAGCTCTGCCGCCGTGCCCTTGCCCAGCAGGGTGCCGTCCGCACCGTAGCAGCTGTACACCCGCACCATCCGGGTCTCGGCCCGTTCGTCCGCACTCAGGCCTTCTGCCCGGGCCCTCTCCATCCGGTCGTCCTTGGTGCTCTTCCGCTCCATCTTCCACCGGTAGTTCTTCGGGCTGGGGTTCTTGCATTTTTCCAGATTATTCCAAACGCTGCTCAGCTTGTTCACATCGGGAAAATATCCCTGCTCCACCAGCTCCACGCTGGTGCCCTTGGCCACCACCTCGCCGGTGTCCCAGTCCATCAGGGTGTATACCCATCTGCATCCACTCTGCATCTTATCGTCCTCCTTGATCCTTGGCTCCCATATCAGGGGAGCTCTGCAATGCGCTGGCATAGCCAGACCGCAGCGGTGAGAGGTTGCTTCCGGTAGCCGCTGCCATGGCATCTGCACATTTCTGCCGAACACTCTCTTCGTTCAGCACATTCAGGCTCTGGCGGCAGGCCTTGCGGCCCGCTGCCATCATCACGGCCCGCTTCAGAAACTCCGCTTCCTGCTCCTTGTAGCTTCGGCTCAGGGTCTGCACTGTCTTTTCATCGTCCACGTTCTCCACCACGATGTCCTCAGTCTGCAAGGCATCGCAGGCGCAGCGCCGCAGCTTTTCCATGGCCACGTCCAGCCCGTCCGTCTTGCCCCACTCATTCAGCTGCTCGTAGTTGTGGCGCATCTCTGCATACAGCCGGTTCAGCCGGTCTGCTCCAAACCCCAGCTCCTGCACACAGGCCAGCGCCATCAGCTGCCAGGCCATGGTCGCTGCCCGGTCGCCCACCATTTTCAGCTGCTGCTCCCGCCGGGTGCGGGGTGTCCGCAACGCAGGCACCCGGAATTCCGTCGGCACACCCTTGGGGATCGCCTCCGCCCGCAGCCGCCGGGCCTTCTCCGTCTGGGGCATCCCGTTCTTGTCCGGCTGCATCACCACAGCCAGGCTCTGGCTGCCCAGCAGCTCCTTCCGTCTGGTGATCCGGTCAAGCCGGGTGCGGCCCAGCCCCCACAGCTCATGTAAGGCGATCTGCCCGCACCAGCAGGTCAGCTGCACCACGCTGTCCTGGGTCAGGTCCATCTCCGCCGAAAGGCTCATCTTTGTTTTCATGGTAACTTCTCCGTTCTTCATATTCCACGCACGCCCGGTTCCGGCCCCCACAGCTCAGGCACCGGCTCCGGGTGATCTCAAACACATGTACACACTGGGTCTTATCCATCAGGGTTCCCCGGTCTCGGCCATCATGGCGGTCAGGTCGCCCAGCATCCCGCTCACCGTGCGGGAAAGAACGTTGATTGCATCCTCCTGCAGGTCGCCGGGCAGGGCCCTCACCACAAAGCCCGCGTTCACCATCTCGTCCTTCAACCGGGTGTTGATCCGGCTCACCTCGGCCCAGAGCTTTGCCTCGTCCGGGGTCATCTTCCGCCGCCCGGGCCGCACAACGCCCTTGATCATGGCCGTCAGCTCGTGGAACTCCTCGTCGGTCAGGCTCCTGTCGTTCCCTGCCTCGGCAATGGCCCGCGCCCGGTCGCTGGGCGTTCCCGTCCGCAGGATGTTCTTGTAGTCTTCCAGCGTCATGGTTATGCCCCCTTTTTCTTGGCTCCCCTATTAGGGGAGCTGTCGCCGCAGGCGACTGAGAGGTTCTGTTTCCGGTGAGAGGTTGTCACCGTGTTCTCCGGCACCTTGTGGATCTTCTGCGGCTCCTTCCGCTGCTCTGCCACCAGGCCCAGCCCGGCCAGCGCCAGGGCTGCACACCCCAGCACGATGGCCAGCAGCGTGTATCCCAGCATTGCCCAGCCGTTGGCCGCGTTCTCAATGGCCCCGCCGCACCCTGCGGCAGCCAGTCCCAGTACAATGGCACCGGCGCTCAGCACATTGCCCGTGATCTTCTTTTTCATTTGCAAATCCTCCAACTCTGTGTTAAACTTCTGGTGATGTGTTGTCAAACCATCACCCTGGTTGGCTCGTCGGTGTTCCAGCACCGGCGGGCCTTTTTGCTTTTCTCGCATCTCTGGCCGCCTTCCATTCCTGAAATGCAGCCTCATTCTCCGGTTTTGAGTAAAAATCTTGTGTGATGTGCAGCAATTCAATAATTTGCCAGTGCTCAAAGGGCAGTTTCTGCTTTCGGCCCATGGCAGCACCTCACAGCCACTCGGCGCAGATGGTCTCCACCACAGGCTTTGCAAAGCCGATCAGCTCATCGCCGCGCTTTGCAGCCACGACTGCCGGGCCCACCAGCTCTGCCGCCGCCATCTCACTGGCGCGCTGGTTCGTCAGGGGGCGCTCCTTCATCAGCCCTTCCTCGTTCACCAGCAGCAGAATGCCGTCCACGTCCTTCTCCCGCGCCCACTCGGCGCTCAGAACGCTGTTCACCGGCTCAATCGGTCCACCCACCAGCTTCTGCAGGGTCTCCAGCTTCATGCTGTCACCATCATCACACTTCATGTTGAATGCCCGGTTCTTCGCCGGGATCACGATCATATAACGGTCCACTCCTTACTCCTCCTTATTGGCATATCCGGTCTTCTCGGCCTTCTCCACACTCACATCGTCGAACACCCCTTCCAGCACCCGCAGCACCCGGCGCTGTACAGTAGGCCTCAGCCCCGCCCGGCGCATTGCGATCAGGCAGTAGCCCATGCAGGCCGCGTTGCTCCACGGGCCATTGATGTCCTTGATGGCCACCATAATTTCTTCGTATCCCATGCTTTTCTTCCTTTCATTCGCTCTTTTTCGGGTCGGTGGGCTGGGTACGGCGCTGGCAAAAGAGATATTCCATCCTCAGCCCCGGGAAAAGGACATTCCGAACCTTTTCAGCTTCCGGATATGTAAAATCCGTCTCCCCGTTGATCTTGTTCCGGGCGGTTTTCTCTGAGCATCCAATCGCGCTCATAATGTCTTTTACCGTTAGGCCGTTCCGTTGCATCTCAGCTTTCAAATTGTCCATTGCAAATCCTCCGTTTCATTTCGATTTTACCTTTAACGGTAATTTACGGCTTGATTGTACATCCATTAAAGGTAAAAGTCAACCCTCTTTCAGAATATTTTTATCTTATTCGGTAATTTATTATTGACGGGGCAGTTTCTTTTTCTTATAATAGGGTTAAAGATTCAGAAAGGAGATTTTTACCATGTGGCTCGACAACTTAAACCGTATTAAAAAGAACAGCGGTATGACGATTGAGCAGATTTCAGAAGCATCTGGTGTGCCTAAAGGCACCTTGAACAAACTTTTTGCAGGCCAGACAAAAGATCCTCAGTTGTCCACCGTTTCCGCCGTGGTTCACTGCATGGGGTATACTCTCGATGATTTGTCTGATGATACCGTAAGCGGTAAAATCCAGCTTACCCCCGCCCAGACTGCCCTGCTGGACAACTTCGACCAGCTGAACGAAGAGGGCCAGACCAAGGCACTGGACTATGTAGAGGATCTGGTTCTCACCGGACGTTATAAAAAAGCTGCTGCGCATGGCGTGGCTGCAAAGGAAGCATAAAAAATGACCGCCTTGGTCACCCAAAGCGGTTAAGTTGTATATGATGGAGGAAATCAGCATGTCCTTAACGTTTCAAATCTGCGTCATCCTTGCAGTATTTCCGGTCATATTTTTATATTATCTGAAGCATCACCCAGAAAAGATAGACGAATATGCAGTTCGGCCCACTCGCCAAAAAATCGTTCACAAACTTCTCTTTTGGTTTTTGGGTTTCTCCGTCTTTTCTGTATACCTCCTCGCTTTTTCTATCGGTTTTAGTGTGGTTACCACTGATATTGCCGTGGCTTACGGTTTCGGATTTTCAACCGGGTTAATGTGTTCCATCTGGATCATGTACGCCCTCGCCAAACTTTTGCCCACCTATCCTCGCTCTTCGTTTCTGACCAGCATCATTGTTTTCTCCATTGTCTTTGCACTTTGCTTTATCGAACCTTCGATTATGCTTTCCGAGCCGCTGCTTAACGATAGCACGGTTCAGGTTCTTTCACTGATTATTCTTGTCATCGCCGCACTCTGGATGAACTCTCATCTATCAAAAGAAACTGCAGTTCCTCATGTGGATGAAATTCCTGAATCCAATTCTGCTACCTCTAAAATTGACTTGGCAAAGTTGGTCGATAGTGTGCCAGACATCAGCACCACTTCCACGCAGGTTTCCGAAGATGCACCAGCGGTGACAGAAACGGCAGACAAATCCGTTTCCCATGATGAGACTGTTCCAACGATCATCGTTTCAGAACCACAAGCTCAAATCTCCACTCCTCAAAAGAAACATCCGAACCTTCCCCATTGGGTAATTACAATCATTTTGATTGTCACCTGCATTCTTTGCGTTTTGATTGGTTATCTTGCCGGTGGTGGCTATTTGTCTGAAGATCTTGTTCCTAATTCACCTTATATTCAGAAACTCAAAAAAGCCGAAAGCGATGCTGCCTCTAAGGGATATAAGAAAGGCTATCACGATGGTCGGGACGATGGCTATGTTGCCGGGAAAGAATACGGTTACAGAGAAGGTTATAGCGCTGGCTATGATGAGGGTGCTTCTGACGAATTAGCTCTTTTATTAGACGACTATTTAGGATAATACAAAAATAACCCCGCCAGTGCGGCAACACCAGCGGGGCAAAACAATCCCCCCGCCCAGACTACCTTGCTGGACAACTTCGACCAGCTGAACGAAGAGGGCCAGACCAAAGCACTGGACTATGTAGAGGATCTGGTTCTCACCGGACGTTATAAAAAAGCTGCTGCGCATGGCGTGGCTGCAAAGGAAGCACAAAAAATAACCGCCTTGGTTTCCCGAAGCGGTTGCATTGTATATGGAGGCATATTATGTTCTCAGATTATGACCCGCTCGATCACAGAGGGAGTCTTTCCCCAGAAGATTCCAAGCAATATCTCGCTGAACTCAACGAACTCCAAAAAATCAGTGACACCTTTGAGCATACCCACGATGAAGATAAATTTTGGACAATGTATAATCACGCTTCTTGTCTTTCCAGCGAACTGGTCTATTTCAAGGAATGTTTGAACTCCTGTCAGGCTGAACTTGAAGCTGAAAAAACTCACGCCCTGCAACTCGATGCTAGCCGTATCCATGGCGCTCTGATCTTCACCAGCCTGTCCTTGGCCGCCTTCATTGCATTTGTTCTGCCATGTCCGCCTTCTATCGCTGTAGCCGGAATTGTTGGCATCTCTGTCCTTTCCTTCGTCCTCTGGCTTGTAGCCTTTGGCATTGTACAGGCACTTTACAGCCACCACCCGGAAATGTACGAGATGCACGAAAAAGAGGACAAGACTGCTTTTGCCGCAGCACTTGCTACCCCGGTCATTCTTGCAGCCGCTTATCAGTTCATCAAATTTTTTGCACATAAATAATTCTGCCAGGCAGTCTGACGGAATTTAGAAGGAGAATTTTCATGTCACTTGATGTAATTTCTGTAATCATTTCCGGTGTTTGCGCCGTTGGTAGTTTCATCTCTTTTTTACTTGCGCAAAAAGAAAAGCGTGAGGCCAAGGAAAGTGAAGCTCAGGCCAAAATCTATGCAGAAAACGCCAATCAGGCTAACGTTACAATGAACCAGCTTTATCAAGAGCTTTTGAAAGATATTGCGCACCGCCGCAGTATTGAATCAAGAGATGCTCTCAAAAACGAAGTCATCTCCTTTATTGCATGCAATGCTCCTGTTAAAACCGCTCGCATTGCAGATCACATCAATTTAAGTAAAGATGAAACCTTCGATCTTCTTCATGAAATGACTTTTGTAGACCAAACCATCAGTTGTGCCGGGCGCTGCGCAAAAGAAAGAATTGACAACGTTTTCTGGACCAGACGTTCGTGATGCATTACAAACAAAAATAACCCTGCCAGTGCGACAACACCAGCAGGGTTCCTCATAAGAAAACATTCCACCGTCTTGCTTTGTGAGGAGGTGCGGCCGGGGACTTCACGACCCGGTCTGCACTTTTATTGTAGCATGATCCCCCTCAGAACACAATCCGACAAAAAAGAATCCCCGGCAGCTCTGTACGATAGAGCCACCGGGGCCAGATGGGGAATCTGTCTGTCGGAGAATAATCATAGAATAAGAAAACACGCCTGCTGAGCAATTTCATTGTACCATGATCCTGCTCAGCGCACAAGGAGCAATCATGGCAAGAAAAAAGAAAGTATCTCCCGGGAACCGTCTGGTTGCCTACTACCGTTACAGCGGCGGTTCCCAGCAGACCGAGCAGAGCATCGAGGGCCAGCGCCGGGACTGCGAAGCCTACGCCCGGCAGCATGGCTTGACAATCGTGCATGAATACATTGACCGGCACATTTCGGGCCGTGGTGTTGAATCCAGGCTGGCTTTTCAGCAGATGATCGCAGATAGCAGCAAGCATCTGTTCGATCTCGTGATTTGCTGGAAAACAGACCGCTTCGCCCGCAATCGCTATGATAGCGCGGTCTACAAAAAGAAACTGCGGGATAACGGAGTTCGCATTCTTTATGCAGCCGAAAGCTCTGTGGAAGGGCCCGAGGGCATTATTCTGGAAGGTCTGATGGAATCCCTGGCCGAATACTATTCCGCTGAGTTGGCTCAAAAGATGCGGCGTGGTATGCGGGAATCCGCATTGAAAGGAAGAGCCATCAATCCCAGCCGCCCCCTGGGGCTTACTACGGATGAACACAAGCGATTTATTATCGACGAGAAAAACGCCCCGACCATTCGATTCATCTTTGAGCACTATGCGGCCGGAGAAAGCAGCGCTTCCATCGTGGAGCAGCTGAACGCTGCCGGGCTCCGTACCAGTAAGGGCAATTCTTTCAACAAATGCAGCATTCCTCGCATCATCCAGAATGAAGCCTATCATGGTGTTTATATCTGCAAAGCCTACGATGTCCGTATTGATGGGGCAATCCCCGCCATCATCGACGATGATTTATGGAAGAGGGCGCAGAAAATGCTCACGCTCAATAAACAGCACCGTGCACCACATAGTTTCCATGCTGATTACTTGCTCTCTGGCAAGCTTTTCTGCGGTTGCTGCCACAGTCTGATGCGGGGCATCTCCGGCCACAACTGCCGCAACGATGTTTACTATTACTATGCTTGCGGGAATAAAGCTGATGGCGGTACCTGCAAAAAGAAAAACATCCCAAAAGATGTTGCCGAGAATCTTGTGGTCAATGCCATCTGTGAAAATATCCTTCGTCCAGACACTCTTGAAGATCTGGCCGACGCTATTGCCGCTGCACAGCAGGCAGATGTCAACCAGCCCGATCCAGAGCGTGCAATGTTAGAGCAAAACCTGGCTGATGTGCACCGAAAAATCAACAATATCATTGAATCCATTGAAAACGGTACTGCCAGCTCTCGTCTGTCCGCCCGCCTTGCTGACTTGGAGCAGCAGGAAAGCACTCTCAACTATCAGTTGGAATCCCTGAAAGAAATTCATCCACCCGTTCTGGATCGTGAGCGCATCCTTTTCCTGTTGGAGCAGTTCCTTATCTCTCCCAATGAACGTACCGAGGATTATAACCGCAGGATCATTGATACCTTTGTAAATCGCATCGAGATCACAGACACGGAAATGCTTATTTATTTTAATCTTTCCGAAGCGTCTGCTTCCGAAAAACAAAAAAATTCCCAGCCGAACAGTTGTTCGACTGGGAATCATCTGGTCCGAGTGGCGAGAATCGAACTCACGGCCTCTTGAACCCCATTCAAGCGCGCTACCAAAACTGCGCTACACCCGGATATCGTCCTCTGCCTCCCTACCGAAGCATTGGCGACAAAAGACATTATACACATCTTTCCGGGTTTTGTCAACACTTTTCTGCATCTTTTTCTGATTTTTTCAAAAAAAGTATGATTTTCGTCGTATGAGCGCCGCTTTACTTTTTTGCTTTTGCACCAGTTTCCGCTTCCGCGGCCCGCAACTGCCTGTCCTTTTCCAGCAGGGGCTTGAGGTACTGGCCGGTAAAGCTGCCGGGCACCTCGGCCACCTGCTCGGGTGTACCCTCGGCAATCACCAGGCCGCCGGCGCTGCCGCCTTCAGGGCCAAGGTCAATGATGTGGTCCGCACACTTGATGAGATCCAGATTGTGCTCGATGACAATGACCGTGTTGCCCGCATCCACCAGCTTCTGCAGCACCTCGATCAGGCGATGCACATCCGCAATGTGCAGGCCGGTGGTAGGCTCATCGAGGATATACACCGTCTTGCCGGTGCTGCGTCGGGCTAGCTCATTGGCCAGTTTGACACGCTGGGCCTCGCCGCCGGACAGGGTGGTGGCACTCTGGCCAAGGGTCACATAGCCAAGGCCCACATCCATCAGGGTCTGCAGCTTACGGGCGATCTTGGGCTGGTTGGCAAAGAACACCACCGCCTCCTCCACGGTCATGTTCAGCACGTCGGAGATGGTCTTTTCCTTATACTTTACCTCCAGCGTCTCGCGGTTATAGCGCGCGCCCTTGCACACCTCGCAGGGGACATAGACGTCCGGCAGGAAGTGCATCTCGATCTGCAGGATGCCGTTGCCCTCACAAGCCTCACAGCGGCCTCCCTTGACGTTGAAGCTGAACCGGCCCGGGCCATAGCCGCGCATCTTTGCATCCTGGGTCTCGGCAAAGACGGCGCGGATATCGTTGAACACGCCGGTATAGGTGGCCGGGTTGGAGCGGGGCGTGCGGCCGATGGGCTGCTGGTCGATGCCAATGACCTTATCCACGAACTCAAGACCCTCCACCCCGTCGCACTTGCCCGCACGGCTGCGGGCACCGTTCAGCTCACAGGCCAGCGTCTTGTACAGGATCTCGTTGATCAGGCTGGACTTGCCGGAACCGGAAATGCCGGTCACACAGACGAACTCGCCCAAGGGAAACCGTACATCAATGTTGCGCAGGTTGTTTTCCCGGGCACCTTTCACGGTCAGGAAGTTTCCATTGCCGGTGCGGCGGGTCTGGGGCACGGCAATGCGCTTGCGGCCGGAAAGGTAATCGCCGGTGATGCTCCGCTTGGCCTTACAGATATCCTTCACGGAACCCGCCGCCACGATCTCGCCGCCGTGAACGCCCGCGCCGGGGCCCACATCCACGATATAGTCCGCGCTGCGCATGGTATCCTCGTCGTGCTCGACCACGATGACGGTATTACCGAGGTCCCGCAGGTTCTTCAGGGTCGCAATGAGCTTGTCGTTGTCACGCTGGTGCAGGCCAATGCTGGGCTCGTCCAGCACATAGAGCACGCCGGACAGCGCACTGCCGATCTGGGTGGTGAGGCGGATGCGCTGGCTCTCGCCGCCGGACAGGGTGCCAGCCGCACGGGCCAGGGTCAGGTAATCCAGACCCACGCTCTGCAAAAACTGCAAGCGGTTCCGGATCTCCTTCATGATCTGACCGCCGATCTGCCTCTGCTTCTCGGTCAGGTTCGGCTCGTTTTCGGCAATGAATTTCAGCTCATCCCGGATGGACATTTCGCAGAACTCGCTGATGTTCTTATCCCCAACGGTCACTGCCAGCACCACCGGCTTCAGGCGCTTGCCGTGGCAGTCCGGGCACTCCACGCCGGACATGAAGCTGCCGATCTCTTCCTTCATCCACTCGCTGTTGGTCTCCCGGAAGCGGCGCTCCAGGTTCTCCACGATGCCCTCAAACGTATTATAGTAGACACCGCTGCCGAACTCGTTGGTTCGGTGCATCTCGATCTTTTCGCCGTTGGTGCCGTAGAGCAGGGCGTTCACCGCCTCGGTGCTCATATCCTTGATGGGCGTGTCCAGCGTAAAGCCGTATTTTTTACCCAGACCAAGGTAGTACATTTCGCTGACAGAGCCCTCGGCGTAGTACCAGCCGCTGGCCTTGATGGCCCCCTGCCGGATGGACAGGTTCTTATTGGGCAGGATGCGCTCCTCGTCTACCCGCATAAACGTACCAAGGCCCGTGCACTTCTCACAGGCACCCTGGGGGTTGTTGAAGGAGAAGAGCCGGGGCGACAGATCCCCGATGGAGATGCCGTGCTCCGGGCAGGCAAAGTTCTGGCTGAAGGTCATGCACTCTCCACCGATGACATCGATCTCAGCGATGCCGCCGGTCAGGGCCAGCGCAGTTTCCAGCGAATCTGCCAGACGGCCCCGGATGCCCTTGCGCATAGCAAGGCGGTCCACCACGATCTCCACCGTGTGCTTGATGTTCTTTTCCAGCGTGATCTCTTCGTCCAAGTCATACAGATTGCCGTCGATCCTCACACGGGAGTAGCCGCCCCGCCGGGCGGCATCCAGCTCCTTCTGCTGCGTGCCCTTGCGCTGGCGTACCACAGGAGCCAGCACCTGGAATTTGGTGCCGTCCTCCAGCTTGAGCACGGCATCCACCATCTCGTCCACAGTCTGCTGGCTGATGACACGGCCGCACACCGGGCAGTGAGGCACGCCCACCCGGGCATACAGCAGGCGCAGGTAATCATAGATCTCGGTCACGGTGCCCACGGTAGAGCGGGGGTTGTGGCTGGTGGTCTTCTGGTCAATGGAAATGGCCGGCGACAGGCCGGTGATCTCATCCACATCGGGCTTGTCCATCCGGCCCAGGAACATTCGGGCGTAGCTGGAAAGGCTCTCCACATAGCGGCGCTGGCCGTCGGCATAAATGGTATCGAAGGCAAGGCTCGACTTGCCGGAACCGGACAGGCCGGTCATAACAATGAATTTTTCGCGCGGGAGGGTCAGATCAATATTCTTCAGGTTGTGCTCCCGTGCGCCTTTGATGACGATCTTATCGTTTGCCAAGGTACTTTCTCCCTCTTCTCTGTGTCTGTGCATGGTTCTGCCTGCGCTCGGTCTCGGCATCCGAGTCCACAGTGGGGTTCTCGCCCCGGCGCAGGCGGTCGATCTGGTCACGCAGGAAGGCCGCATGCTCAAATTCCAGCAGCTTGGCGGCCTCCTTCATCTCCCGGGTCAGGCGCTCGATAGCAGCTTCCCGCTCCAGTTTGCCCATGCGGCGGGTATTCCGCTTTGCGTTCTCCGCCTTATCGCTGATCTCAATGCTGTCCGCAATGGCCTTGACGATGGTCTTAGGCACGATGCCGTGTTCTTCATTGTAGGCCATTTGGATGGCACGGCGGCGCTCGGTCTCGGTGATGGCGCGTTCCATGCTGTCCGTCACCTCATCGGCGTACATGATGACCAGACCCTCGGCGTTGCGGGCCGCGCGGCCAATGGTCTGGATGAGACTGGTCTCACTGCGCAGGAAGCCTTCCTTGTCGGCATCCAGGATCGCCACAAGGCTGACCTCGGGCAGATCCAAGCCCTCACGCAGGAGGTTGATGCCCACCACCACATCGATGGAGCCCAGGCGCAGATCTTTGATGATCTCCATCCGTTCAAAGGTATCTACCTCGTGGTGCATATATTTGACCTTGATGCCCTGCTCGGTCAAGAAGTCGGTCAGGTCCTCGGCCATCTTCTTGGTCAGGGTGGTCACAAGAACACGCTCGTTCTTCGCCGTGCGGGCGTTGATCTCGCCCAGCAGGTCAGTCACCTGCCCCTCCACAGGCCGCACCGAGATCAGCGGGTCCAGCAGGCCGGTGGGCCGGATGACCTGCTGCGCGATCCGGGTGCTGTTCCGGCGCTCGTACTCGCCCGGCGTGGCCGAGACGAACACCATCTGGTTCAGTTTGCTTTCCACCTCCTCAAACTTGAGGGGGCGGTTGTCAAAGGCCGACGGCAGACGGAAGCCATATTCCACCAGCGTCTTTTTGCGGGCATAGTCGCCGCCGTACATAGCACGCACCTGCGGCAGGGTCACATGGCTCTCATCCACAAAGAGCAGAAAATCCTCCGGGAAATAATCCAGCAGGGTGGTGGGCATACTGCCCGGCGCACGGCCCGACAGCACCGCCGAATAGTTCTCGATGCCCTTGCAGATCCCCACTTCGGTCAGCATCTCGATGTCATAGTTCGTTCGCTGCTGGATGCGCTGGGCTTCGATGAGCTTGCCCTCTGCGGTAAACTTCTTCACCTGCTCGTCGCACTCGGCGCGGATCTTTTCAATGGCCGCTGCCTTTTTATCGGCACTGACGATGTAGTGGCTGGCCGGGAAGATGGCCACATGCTTCACCACGTTCTGCCGGGTGCCGGTAACGGGGTTGAACTCCGTGATGCGGTCGATCTCATCCCCGAAGAACTCCACCCGGATGGCAAGGTCGCTCATGTAGGCCAGATAGATATCCACCGTGTCGCCGTGAACACGGAACTTATTGCGGATAAAATTGATGTCGTTCCGCTCATATTGCAGGGTGACCAGCTTTTTGCACAGGTCATCCCGCTCCATCTGCATCCCGGGCCGCAGGCTGATGACCATGCTGCGGTAATCGATGGGGTCGCCCAGAGAGTAGATACAGGACACCGATGCCACAATGATGACATCCCGCCGCTCCGAAAGCGCCGCCGTGGCCGAGTGGCGCAGGCGGTCGATCTCATCGTTGATGGCGCTGTCCTTTTCAATGTAGGTATCGGTGCTGGGGATGTAGGCTTCGGGCTGGTAGTAATCGTAGTAGGAAACAAAATACTCCACCGCATTGTCCGGGAAGAACGAGCGGAACTCGGTGCAGAGCTGGGCCGCCAGCGTCTTATTATGGGCCAGCACCAGCGTGGGGCGGTTGCACCGGGCGATCACGTTGGCCATGGTAAAGGTCTTGCCGCTGCCGGTCACACCCAGCAGGGTCTGGCAGCGGTCGCCCCGCTCAACGCCCTCTACCAGCTGCTCAATGGCCTGGGGCTGGTCGCCCGTGGGGGCATAGTTGGAGACGAGATGGAACTGTTCATCGGCCATGTCTCGGTTCTCCTTTCTGTTCTCAGATGGAACTACAAATAGTTGTGCTTTTCATGTTGATTATAACACAATTATTTTATAATATCAATACGGCCTGAGCATCTCCCCGGTCTGAAAATCGTAGAACGGCAGGCGGTTGGCCTCCCGCATGGAGAAATATTCGCTCTCGGTCAGGATGATGTGATCCCGCAGATGCACCTTGACCAGCCCCAGTGCCCGGACGATGTTCTCGGTGGCCATCAGATCCTCCCGCGAGGGCAGGGCCACGCCGTTGGGGTGGTTATGGCAGAGCACCACACTGTCGGTACCGCCCTTAAGGGCTGCCGCCACCACATCCTTGATTTCCAGGCTCACCCGGTCGCTGGTGCCGTCCCGCAGCCAGAACAGCCCCTTGATGCGGCTGCGGCCATCCAGCGCAGCCAGCAGGGCGCGTTCCTGCACAGTCCCGGCAAACTGTGCCATCAGGTATTCGACCAGCTGGTCGGTGGTCTTCATGCACTTTTTGCCGTTGACCGCACACTGGGTATAGTATCTGCCGACCTGCGGCAAAAGATGCAGCATCCGGGCGGTAGAGGGGCCTACGCCCTCCACTGTCAGCAGATCCTCCTCGGAGGCATCCAGCACCCCGGCAAAGTCTCCGAACCGGTCCATGAGGACATGGGCAAGGCCGTTGGTGTCCTTGCGGGTGTTGGTGATATAAAGGACATATTCCAGCGCTTCGTGGGGTGCCAGACTTTCCAGTCCGTACTGCTCTACCCGGGCGCGCATCCGCTGGCGGTGCCCCTTATGCTGGCTGCTTTCCTTCGCCATGGTCGTTCTCCTTTTGCGTTATTACTCTAATAGTACCGTTTTTTCAGCAAAACACAAGGGGGCACAGGAAATATTCTGCGTTGACTTCAAAGAAAGGGTGGTTTATTATAGAGAAAAGGCTTTTTTATGAATCAATATGCCCTCTCAGTCAAAGCCTGTGGCTTTGCCAGCTCTCCCAAAGGGAGAGCCCCTTGTGGCTCTCGGTCAGCATGTACTGAACCCGGGAGATGCATTGCCTCTCCCTTTGGGAGAGGTGGATTTGCGAAGCAAAGACGGAGAGGGCTTGTCTTTCATCCAACAAAAGGAACGATCTTATGAAACAATTTACTGCCACCGCAAACGACGAGGGCGTGCGGCTTTCCCGCTTTGTCCAGAGCGTGACGCGCGATCTCCCCACCAGCCTGCTGTACAAGAGCTTCCGCAACAAGCGGGTCAAGGTCAACGGCAAAAAAGGAGCCCCCGAGGATCGGCTCAAGGCGGGCGATCTCATTGAGCTGTACATCAACGATGAATTCTTCCCGCCCGAGGGCGCAAAGCCTGCAGCCCGCAAACCTGCCCCCAAAAAGCAGCAGAACCAGCCCAAGGTGACCGTCATCTATGAGGACGAGAACATTGCCGTGCTGTACAAGCCCACCCACCTGCTCTGCCACAGCGACCGCACCGGCGATGCCAACCTTGTGGACGCATTCACCCAGTATCTGGCCCAGAAGGGCGAGTACGATGCGGGCGGTGAGAACCGCTTCAAGCCCGGCATCTGCAACCGGCTGGACCGTGGCACCGAGGGGCTGGTCATCGCTGCCAAGAGCTACGCCGCCCTGCGGGACATGAACGAGATCATCCGCACCGACCTGCTCAAAAAGGAATACTACACCATCACCGTGGGCATCCCCCAGAGCGGGCGGTTCACGGCCTGGTGGGAGCACGACGAGAAGAACAACAAGGTCAGCATCCATGCCCACCAGGCGCAGGACGAGCACCGCAAGCAGATCATCACCGATGTGGATGTGCTGCGCACCGCCGGGCCCTTTGCCCTGTGCAAGATCGGCCTGGTCACGGGCCGCACCCACCAGATCCGTGCGCATCTGGCCTACCTGGGCAAGCCGGTGCTGGGAGATATCAAATACGGCAACCGCAAGATGAACGAGCGCACCGGCACTCGGACGCAGGCTCTCTGCGCCGTCCGCATCAGCTTCCTCGATATCCCGGAGGAGAACACCTTGCACTACCTCTCCGGCAAGGTCATCAAGCTGAAAGACCCCCAGATCCTCAAACAGTTCGACGCGCTGGATAAGAATAAAGAAGGAGCAACATCATGGCAGACCTGAACGCCTATTTCAAAAGCATCATCGACCAGGATCGCGAGGCCGTGGTTATCTGCGACCTGGATCACACCATCCTCTATATGAACCCTGCCGCCGTGGTGGATTACAAAAAATACGGCGGCGCTTCCCTGCTGGGCAAAAGCCTGCTGAACTGCCACAACCTCCATTCGGTGGAAGCCATCCGCAAGGTGGTCGAGTGGTTCGCGGCGGATGCCAGCCACAACATCGTCTATACCTACTACAATCCAAAGCATGTCCGTGATGTCTACATGGTTGCCCTGCGGGACGAGGACGGTACCCTGATCGGCTACTACGAAAAGCATGATTCCCGAAAAGCTGAAACTATGAAGCAGTACGATTTGTTCTGACAAAGAAAAGCGAACTCCACACAAAAAAGACTTTGCCGCCTACCCCCGTGCGAAGATGCTACTCTGCTATACCTCCCGCATAGACAAAACGAACGCCTGCCGGACTTTTCTCACTCGGCAGGCGTTCGTTCTTTTTATGGGGTCGATTCGTTACTTTGCCAGCAGCTCGTCAGCCAGCACATCCATCTGTGCCTCAGCGGCGGCATTGGCGGCAGAGCGGATGGTCACAACGGCATCACAGACGGTGATGTTCTTCATGCCGTCCAGCTCGGCACGCATCAGCTTTGCAGCCATGGGGGCCCAGGTGCCGTTCTCCATCAGGCCAACGGTGCGGCCCTGGAAGTTCTTGGTCTTGAGGTGGGTCAGCAGATTCTCCATCGGCGGGAAGAGGAAGCCATCGTAGGTGGCACAGGCCAGCACGATCCGGCCGCAGCGGAAGGCCTCAGTGACGGCATAGGAGACATCGGTGCGGGTCAGATCCATCTCCACCACCTTGGCACCCTTGGCGCGCAGCTTCTCAGCCATGGTGTGGGCGGCGGCTCTGGTGTGGCCGTGGATGGAAGCGCTGGCCACCAGGATCTTCTCCGGCTCCTCGGCCTTGTAGCTGGACCACAGGTCATAGTAGTTCAGGTACTTGCTCAGATCGCCGGTCAGCACGGGGCCGTGCAGGGGGCAGATGGTGGCAATATCCAGCGCGGCGGCCTTTTTCAGCAGAGCCTGCACCTGCGGGCCGTACTTGCCCACAATGTTCAGGTAGTAGCGGCGGGCCTCGCTGGCCCAGTCGGCGTTTTCGTCAAACCTGGCCACTGCACCAAACCGGCCAAAGCCGTCTGCAGAGAAGAGCACCTTTTCACTGCTCTCATAGCTCACCATGACCTCGGGCCAGTGCACCATGGGGGCAAGTACAAAGGTCAGGGTGTGGGTGCCCAGGCTCAGGCTCTCGCCGTCCTTCACCACCACGCGGCGCTCCTTGGCAACGGCATCCGCCCCAAAGAACTGATCCATATACAGGAAGGTCTTGGCGTTGCCCACCACCTGCATTTCCGGGTAGAGGGCGGCCAATCTGGCGATATTGGCACCGTGGTCAGGCTCCATGTGGCTGACCACCAGGTAATCCGGCTTGCGTCCGGCCAGTGCCTCGGTCAGGTTGGCAAGCCAGGGCTCCGTGGCACGGTTGTCCACCGTATCCAGAATGGCGGTCTTTTCGTCCAGAATGACATAGGAATTGTAGCTCACGCCGGTGGGCACCGGGTACTGGCTCTCGAACAGGTCAATGGTGGTATCGTCCACACCCACGCCCAGAATGGCTTCGCTGATCTTTTTCACGCTCATAGCAGACATCCTCTCTATCCATATTGCTGTGCCGAAAAAGCGGCAGTATAATACTAATAACAGTTCCTAGTATAGCACATCGTTAAAGATTATTCAAGCTCCTCCGGCAGTCTTGCTGCCACCGGCCGGCCGGGCTCGTTGTCCAGCTCCAGCAGGGCTGCTGCGCTGGCATCATCCAGGCTCTGGACACTGCGGAGCTTGCGGCTGATGGCCCGGCTGCGGACACCAATGAGGTTGTCCAGCTCTTCATCGGTCTGGCGCAGGCGCTGCTGCATCTTGGAGAGCCCCTGCCCGAACTTGTCGAACTCCGTCTTAACGGCACCCAGCAGCTGCCAGACCTCGCCGGAGCGCTTCTGGATGGCAAGGGTCTTGAAGCCCATCTGCAGGCTGTTGAGCAGAGCCGCCATGGTGCTGGGGCCTGCAATGTTCACCTGATAATCCCGCTGCAGCACCTCCAGCAGACCGGCGTTCACCACCTCGGCGTACAGCCCCTCAAAGGGCAGGAAGAGGATGCCAAAGGTCGTGGTGTAGGGCGGCTCCACATACTTTTCCCGGATATCCTTTGCCTCGCTCCGCAGCACCAGTTCCAGCGCATGGCGGGCATTCTCCACCGCCTGCGCATCGCCGGAGGCCTGGGCATCCTGCAAGTGTGCGTAGGTATCGCCGGGGAATTTGGAGTCGATGGGCAGCCAGACCGTGCCGCCGTCCGCACCCGGCATCTTGATGGCATATTCCACCCGCTGGGTGCTGCCCGGGATGGTGGCCACATTGGTCTCGTACTGCTCCGGGGCCAGGATCTCTTCCAGAATGGCCCCCAGCTGGATCTCTCCCAGAATGCCGCGGGTCTTAACGCCCGAGAGCACCTGCTTCAGCCCGCCCACATCGGCGGCAAGGTTCTGCATCTCGCCCAGCCCCTTGTACACCTGTTCCAGCTGGTCGTTCACAGCCTTGAAGCTCTCGGTCACCCGCTTCTGCAGGGCATCCTGCAGTTGCTCGTCCACGGTGTGGCGGATCTCATCCAGCTTTTTGGCGTTCTCGGCCTGCAGGGCGGTCATGTTTTCCGCAAGGGTCTTGCGCAGCTCTTCCAGCTTCTGGGTGTTGGCAGCCTCCAGACTCTGGAGCCGCTGGGTCAGGATCTGCTGCTGGCCGCTCTGGCCCTGTGCCAGCGTGGTGCTCATGCTCTGCACCGAGGTCTGCAGCGTCTCACTGACGCTGCGGATTGCGGTGTAATTCTGCTCCGCCATTGCCGCCTGTCTGGCCGCAAAGTCTTTCGCCTGTGCATCGAGCTGCTGCTGCATCCAGCGCTTGAGCTCCTCGTAGTCTCCCCCGTTCCGGGGCTTGTTCAGTTTCCAGAGCACCACTGCCAGCAGCAGGCAGATGGTGACCAGCAGCAGGGTGTACAATCCAGCTAAAAATTCCATTGATTATAAGTCCTCGAAATCGACCAATTCTTTCCGGGTATCCAGCGCGTCCCCATAAAGGCCCACGCCGTCCACCTCGCACTCGCCCGACTGGTTATCATAGGGGTCGGAGCGGAACCCGTACATCGGCGGGTCAAAGGGTGCCTCAAAGGCGCGGTTTGCCACCATGCGCCCGGTGTCCAGACTGCCGAAGTAGTGGCGGCGCAGCTCTTCCTCGCCCTGCCGTGCCATGGAGGCACCAAACGAGCAGTCGGCATACATCCAGCCCTTGGGGGCAATGTAGAACATAGCCCAGTCGTGGCAGCCCACGCCGGTGGGCGACACCGACAGGCCGCTCTGCCAGCGGGCCGGAATGCCCACCAGACGGCAGAGGGTGATGAAGGTCAGGGCCATAATGCCGCAGTCACCGCGCCGGTCCCGCGCGCAGCGGTCGGGCAGGCAGTCCTGCACAAAGTAGGCGGGCTGATAGTGATACCGCACGTTCAGGGTAACGTAATCATAGATGCGCTTTGCCTTTTCCGCCGGGTCGGTGATCCCTTCGGTCAGCTGTGCGGCCAGCGCCCGCAGGTAGGGCGTGAACACGATATGCGGGGCCTGCTCCTCGGTATCAAAGGTCGGCTGTTCCGGTGCAGGCACAAAGTCCAGCGGGTCAGCATAAACTGCCGTTGTCTTGTAACGGTACTGCACCCCGAAGCGGCGGTTTTCGGTCAGATCAGCCTCCCAGCAAACCGTGCGCTGGGGGGCGTTTGCATCAGCGATGCGGCCCGGCTGCTCGGTAAAGCTCTGCAGCTCGATCTCGCTTTGGGCCAGGCATTCCGCCGGGATGGGCAGCCAGGCACGGACGTGCACGCTCTCCCGCCCCTCTGCCTTTGCCTTGGCCAGAGCGGCGGCAAAGGCCTCATCCGACATTCCCACGCTGGTCTTCAGCGTGATGCGGGCACTGGCCTGCCCTTCCCGCTCCATCTGGTCATGGATGCGGCGGCGGCGCTCCCGGGCCAGCGCGGCCGGGGCGGGCGGGTCAAGCTGACGGGCGGCAAGGTCGGCGTGGGTGGCGATCAGCGTCTCGGCAAAGCGGTCAAGGTAGTGCTTCTCCCCTTCCACAAACCGCCAGTCCACCCGGCCCTCATGCACCAGCTGGCGGAACTCCTCCACCGTGAAATCCCGCACAAGGCCCTGCATCCGGGCCACGGCCTGTGCCTCGTTCCAGCAGTATTCCTGCGGCAGACGGCACATGATTTCCTTCTGCACCAGCAGGGCATCCCGCAGCGCGTCCACGCCGTGGGGCACAGGGTTGGCGGGCTGCTCGTACTCCGGCATTTCCAACCCCTGACTGCGGGGGCTGTTCTGGGTCTCCGTCCAGTCCTCGGCCAGATATTCATCGATCCGTGCCATGGCTTCTTTGTAATAGCCCGCGGCCTTCAGCCGCTCCACATCATCGGGCAGACCGACGTTCAGATGCACAAATGCTTCGTTCAGATCTTTCATCCTGTTTCATCCTTTCTCTCAGGCGCACTGCTCTTCCCAGAAAGCAGTGGCTTCCACCAGCCAGTTCTCGGCATCTGTTCCGGTGCCGATGCCGCAGACGTGAGGTGCATTGTTGAACACCCGGTAAACATGCTTGACGTGATTGGCCTGCAGGGCAGCTTCCAGCTGCGGTCCCTGCCGCCAGTAGACCAGCTCTTTCAGCAGCGTGTCATTCACACCGTGCCAGTGGTAGGTGGCGGGGTAGTCCGGCGTGATCTCATCCGAAAGGTTCCGGGTATAGTATTTGGGGCCGTATGCGCCGATATCCTGAATGACATGGTAGATGGGCTTGATGTAGGTCATATCGTTGATGGGGTAGCCCAGCAGCAGGGCAGCGGGCTTGGGCACATTGTAATGCTTATACCCCACCGATTCCGTGCCGAACAGGCCCGTCAGGTGGCCGCCCATGGAATATCCCACAATGGCGTACTGCTCCGGCTGGATGCCAAACTCCGCAGCGTGTTCCTCAATGTACTGCATGGCCCGGCCGATGTCCTCCAGCGGAGCATCATCGGAAGCATCCGTCCAGACGCGATACCGCAGAATAAAGGCGGCATAGCCCAGTTCATGCAGCTGCCAGGCCGTGCAGGCCCCCTCCTCCAGCTCGGCGCTCTCATTGGCACCGCTGCCAGCCAGGATCAGCGCAAACTTGGCATTTTCAGCCTTGGCCGGGAAATAGAACAGGCCGGTGTTGTTTTTGGTGCGATCCGCCGCCTTTTCCGCATCCGTGTAGAACGAGTGGGTGACCTGAACGCCATTGTTGTAGTTCTCAATGACCAGATTCAGCCCCTTGGCGCAGCCTTCGGCCACATACTCGTTGGTGTAGCCCTCCACAGTGGTCATCTCCCACAGGGCCTGACCCGGCGGGCAGTCCTTATCCTGCGAGTAGGTGTAGAAGCCGGAGTTCTTGATGCCCGGGTTGCTGCGCACTTCCTTCATGGTGGTCTGAGCCGTGATGTTGGGCTCTCCCTTTTCCATCACGGCACCGGCGGGCAGGGCCAGCAGAGCCAGCAGACACAGCACCATCGCGACGATTCGTTTTGCCTGTTTCATGTTCCGTTCCTTTCCCCCGGCACCGCCCTGATTGCATTCTCCCACGCAGAGGACTATAATATGAGACTGCACAGGCGGCACCGGTTGGTTTTTTTCTATTGTATCACACCCGCCGGTATTGTCAAAACAAATCTGTCCGCAAAATCCATGCGTTGTGATCTCCACGCTTCCGAGGGGCCGGGTATTCAGATTCCGGACACTCTGCCCGGCCTGAGGTGAACAGGTTTCCATTGTGATTTGCGGCAGATTCTGCTATACTGAAAAGAGATATTGCACACGCAATGAGGGGAAACCGGAGCATTGCGGCTCCGGTCGGGATAGGAATATGAGTGAGATCACAGTCCGGCCCATGATGCCGGAGGATTGGACTGCCGTGTCCAAAATATATCTGGAGGGCATTGCCACCGAGCACGCCACCTTCCAGACCAACTGCCCGCCCTACACCGCCTGGGACGCATCCCATACCCGGGAATGCCGCCTGGTGGTGCTGGACGATGGGGTCGTGGCCGGCTGGGCAGCCCTGCATCGGGTAGACCCCCGCTGGTGCTACCGCGGCGTGGCCGAGGTGAGCATCTATGTCGGGGAGAAATTCCGGGGCAAGGGGCTGGGCTATCACCTGCTCACGGCGCTCTGCCGCGAGGCCGAACAGGCCGGGTACTGGACGCTGCAGTCCACGGTGCTGCAGGACAACGCCCCCTCCCGGGGCCTGCACCTGAAATGCGGCTTCCGCGTGGTGGGCCGCCGGGAGCGCATTGCCCGGGACTGCCACGGCCGCTGGCTGGACACCTACCTGATGGAGCGGCGGTGTGCAGCGGACGAACCGTCGGGCTATAAAAAGCTGTAAGGCGCTTTTTGCGGGAAAGATTTACAGTTTCTTCAAAAAGTGACCTTGAAAATCCACAAAAATATGATATACTAACGTAACGATACCAAAACGAGAGAGAGGAGGCGCGCGGAATGGCACCGACCAAAGAGCGTCCGGCAACCAAGACGATTGCCACAAACCGGGAAGCGCGCCACGAGTATTTCGTTCTGGAAGCGCTGGAGACCGGCGTTGAGCTGAAAGGCACCGAGGTCAAAAGCCTGCGTGCCGGCGGCGTGAACCTGAAAGACAGCTGGGTCGATATTGAGGACGGCGAGCTGCTGGTCAAGGGAATGCACATCACCCCCTACGACCACGGCAACATCTTCAATCAGGATCCCATGCGGGTGCGGCGGCTGCTGGCCCACAAGAACGAGATCCGACGGTTGCACCAGCAGTGCAAGCTGCAGGGCTACACTCTTGTGCCGCTTTCGCTCTACTTCAAGCATGGCCGCGTCAAAATGGAGCTGGGCCTGTGCAAGGGCAAAAAGCTCTACGATAAGCGCGCAGATGCCGCCAAGCGCGATGCCAAGCGCTCCATCGACCGGGCCGTTAAATCCAACGGCGTTTACTATTGATTTCAGGCAGCATTCCTGCCCGGAAACTTCAAAGCTTACCCACACCGCAAGGTGTGTTTTATGGGGGCGTAAAGGTTTCGACGGGGGGAGCGAGGCCTGGGCAGCGGGTAGCAGTGGGGGACCTGCTCTAAACTCCTCCAAAAAATTAACTGACAACAATAATTATCAGTTGCTCGCAGCCTGAGTGCTGCGCGTTCCGCCCACTCTTGTGTCGTGTGGGG
>QWCN01000837.1_pt1 | contig 52506 bp, 38 predicted proteins | sample 1972711 | NCBI WGS metagenome assembly QWCN01 (sample SAMN09866707, study PRJNA288562) | Human gut metagenome isolate term1_stool, whole genome shotgun sequencing... | isolation source: gut | host: Homo sapiens | place: USA: California
GTGGATATCCTGTGCTTCCCGGTACGCTTTGATCAGCATCTCATCTCCGGAAAGATGGGCAAGAACACGCAGTTCAATCTGAGAATAATCCGCATCCAGAAATACAAAACCATCCCGTGGAACAAATACTTTTCGGATCAGACGTCCAAGTTCCATACGCACCGGGATATTCTGCAGATTCGGTTCCGTACTGCTGATTCTTCCTGTCGCAGTGATCGTCTGATTAAAAGTTGAATGAATTCTTCCGTCTGCTCCGATATATCCCGCCAGTCCATCTGCATACGTAGATTTTAATTTTGTCAGCTGCCGGTATTCCAGAATATCGGCTACAAACGGATAGTCCGGTGCAAGTTTGTCCAGAACATCCGCTGCTGTGGAATATCCGGTCTTTGTCTTCTTTCCACCCGGCATCTTCATCTTTTCAAACAGAATCACACCCAATTGTTTCGGTGAATTGATATTGAAATTTTCTCCGGCTTCCTCATAAATCTTCTCTTCCAGTTCCCTGATCCGTACCTCTAATTTTTCACCGTACAGCTTCAGTTCTTCTCCTTTTACAAGGATTCCCTCTTTTTCCATATCATCAAGAGTGAATACCAGCGGCATCTCAATATCTTCAAACAGATCCCACATACCTGCTTCCTGCAGTGCTTTTTTCAGTGCGTCTTTTCCATGAAGTGCCACATATGCCTGGTAAGCTCCATACGCTGCCACCTGTTCATTATCCGCTTTTTTCGGATCCGGCTTTTTCATACCGGAGAATACTTCTTCCTGCGACGGAAGCTGTTCTCCCAGATATTCTTTTGCCACATCGTCATAGGTGTAATCGTTTTTCAGCGGATTCAGCAGATATGCACCGATACCAAGATCAAAGATCCCTTTCCGTTCCGGAATCTCTATCTTTTTACGGATCGCTTTCACATCCCAGGCACCGATCTGCGAATTTCCGGCAAAAAGCTGTTCCAGGTGACCACATAACACACCTTCCGTCTGAAAACCTTCTACCGGGAAATATACTGTATTCTGATCTTCCAGTGCTACCGCAACGCCGCGTACTCCGTCCATACCGTCAATAACAGCGATTCCTATCTGTTCTGCCTGTTCTGCCTGTTTCCAGATATTCTCCGCTTCTGCGAAATCTTCTACGATACGCCAGGAAGGGAGTTCTTTTTGTTCTGTCTCCTGCTGGTCAAATCTGGATAAGAGATTTTTAAATTCCAGTCGTTTAAAATAATCATATGCTTCCAGTGTATACAGGTTTCCCATCCTTGCATCTTCCCAGGAAAATTCTACCGGACTTTCTGTATCAATGGTCGCCAGTTTTTTACTGAGCACTGCAAGGTCATAGTGATCCCGCAGCGATTCTTTGGCTTTGTTCGGTTTGATTTCTTCAAGATGTTCATGCGCATTCTCAATAGAACCGTAAGCAGCAATAATTTTTGTCGCCGTCTTTTCTCCAACACCCGGAATTCCCGGAATATTATCTGCTGTATCTCCCATCAAGGACTTCAGTTCAATAATCTGCGCTGGTGTCACCTGATACGTCTCAAGTACTTCTTTTGCGTGATAATCTTCTATCTGTGTTTTTCCGCCCTTAGTCTTTGGAATTCGGATCAACACATGATCTGTAGCAAGCTGCAAAAGATCACGATCACCGGACAGAATTGTCGCATCTATCCCTTTCTTTTCTGCCATTCCCGCAATAGTTCCCAGCAGATCATCTGCCTCATATCCTTCCATTGTAACAATAGCTACCTTCATTGCCGTCAGGACTTCCTTGATCAGCGGAACCTGTTCCCGCAATTCTTCCGGCATGGGTTTTCTTGTACCTTTATATGCATCATACATTTTATGGCGAAATGTAGGTGCATGAAGGTCAAACGCAACCGCCAGATATTCCGGTTTTTCTTCTTCCAGCACCTTCGTCATAATATTTAAAAATCCGTACACAGCATTTGTATGCAATCCCTCCCAGTTGGTCAGATTCGGCAGTCCATAATAGGCACGATTCAAAATACTGTGTCCGTCAATCAGTAAAATTTTTTCACTCATATTTTATTCCTTTCTCAGACTTTTACAAACTGAACAACGAATGTAAATTAAAAAGTCTGGGCAGTTCCAGATGTCCCAGATAGGAAAGTCCCAGAACCAGTATCACTATGAAAAAAAGCACACCAAGAAGAACCGCTGTTTTCCGGAGAATATTTCTCCTTCTCACACGCCGTTCTCTGGTGTGCAGATCTTCCTGCAACATCTTTGGAATATTATAAGATTCCAGATTTTCCTCTTCCAGATATCGCATACCCACACTGATAATATAATAGGTCTCAAGCTCATCATAGCACTCCTGACAGGATGTTACATGTTCCAGAAACTCTTCCAGTTCCCGCCCGTTCAATGTATGATTGATATATGCCTCTATTTTTGTCAGTGCTTCTTCACATTTCATATTGATTCCTCTCTCTGCGCCGATAGCTTTCCGGACAATCCCGAACTGGCTTCATCATACCACGAAACCGGGAAAAATTGAAGAGGAAACCTTATTCTTTATATTTTCGTATAATTACCACATAACTGACGATCAGTAAAATCGCCGCTCCGCTCCATGCACTGATCTCCGCATAAAAAATTCCATCCTCACCGATCAGTTTCGGCAGCAACAGCGCCACACCCACTCGCATGCAGAATTCCACAACACCGCTGGCAAGCGGTATCAGTGTATTGCCCAGTCCCTGAATGGCTGAACGATAGACATACAGAAGATATAAAACCCACAGAAATATTGCCATTATAAACAGATACTTGTATGCAATATCCAATACCTGTTTTACCTGCCCCGCTTCTCCGGATACAAACAGTGACAGGATATTTCTTCCGGTAATCACCATCACACCGGATATCACAATAGATGTAATCAGCGCCATGTAAACGCCACTGCGGACACCATTTCGGATCCTGCGATATTTTTTGGCACCGAGGTTTTGTCCTACATACGTGGTAATGGCATAGCCATAGGATACCGATGCCATCTCAAGCACACCGTACAACTTATTAGCAGCTGTAAATCCTGCCACAAACAGGAATCCAAATCCATTCACCACGTACTGTACCGTAAGTCCTCCTACAGAAATAATCACGTTCTGTATTGCCAGCGGAGCTGCCAGTTTTAAAAGCCGCAGACTCATCGCCGGCTGCTGATGAAAATCTTCTCTTGTCAGACGCACATCCGGAATGTGCCGCAGGACCGACAGACAATACGCTGCTGAAAACCCCTGTGCGATCACCGTGGCAATCGCTGCTCCCAGTACACCCCAGCCAAACACTGCCACAAACAGAAGATCCAGTCCCACATTGATAAACGCTGCCACAATCATGGCAATCAGAGGAGATCTGCTGTTTCCCAGTGCCCGCAGGATTGCGGCAAAAATGTTATACGCTGCAATGATTGGAATTCCTGCAAATACCATTCGTATATACATCAAACTCAGTCCGATAACATTCTCCGGAGTATGTAAAAACTGCAGTACCTGTTGAACGGTCACTTCGCTCAATACCAGTACAATTATTGAAAGTATCGCTGTCAGTACATAGCTTTTTGCTACTGCTCTTTTCAGATTTTCTTTCTCTCCTGCACCGTAATACTGGGATATCAGAATTGAAAAGCCCTGCGCCATCCCTGTCATGATACCAAATACCAGCCAGACAAGCCAGTCTGCAGCCCCCACTGCTGCCAGAGCTTCCACACCGACCACCTGACCGACGATCATCGTATCTGCCATCGTATAAAATTGCTGGAACACGTTTCCAAGCATCAGTGGAATGGCAAAGGTGATGATCAGTTTCCCAGGAGATCCGCTGGTCATATTTTTTTCATTTACCGCCATAATTATTTCCTTCCCGTCTCCTTTTCTTGCTTTTATTTGATTTATTGTAATTGTTCAGTACCTTCACAGTTACGAGCCAAAACGCCTTGCGAGATACTACCTACTGAATAGTTACGATTTATTTTACCTAAGAGTCTGAGGGATCACAAGTTCTGTTTTTCACAAAGTTTTTCGATATTTTTAGTAATTATTACCGCGATTTTTGTTCCTGCAACTTCTGTCAGCACCACATCCCCGATGTACACCGGAGCCTCTACAACCACTTCTTTTAACTGTCGGATGCAGTCCATCACTGCACTCTTCGGAATATCTGAAGCTGTCTTTACCGGTACCACCGGAAGGTTGCCGCCATGTACCCGCACTGTCGTTGTCACAATTCTTGTCGGGTTGGTCACCTCTTTTTTCCCGTATTCTGCTCCTCTTTTACAGGTATTTCCTTCTACCTTTTCCACCTGTCCGTCTCTGATTGTAACCTGCAGCTGACATCCCATGGGGCAGCAGATACAGGTCAGTTTTTTCTCTTCCATGGTTTACTCCTCCTCTATGCTGATGGTTATGTCATTCCCGATATTGTCCGGTGAGAGAGAATCTTTTTTTATGTATACCGTCTCCATCTCTCCCGGTGCCATTATGGGACGTTTTTTTCTCAAAAGTACGGTATCACCGGATCGTACCGTAATGCTTGCCTTCTGATACACCTGTCCCACCCGGAATCTCACCGGCAGTTTTTCTTCCATATAAGCCGGACGGATCTTTGCCGGAACTGTATAGCGCACACCGGATCCACATTTTACCGGAATCTCTTCAGTCTCTTCTGTTCTTCCTGTTTTTACATATGCAGCCGCGCAGTTTCCTGCCATAGTTGCCTCCTGAGATACAAAATCCACCAGATCATGCACATGGAGGACGTTACCACAGGCAAATACTCCCGGAATACTGGTTTCCAGGCTCTCATTTACCACCGGACCGCCGGTCACCGGATGAAGCTGAACACCAAGTTTATCAGAAAGTTCATTTTCCGGAATCAGCCCCACGGATAACAGCAGGGTGTCACAGGTATACTCTTCTTCCGTTCCCGGAATCGGCTTCCGGTTTTCATCCACCTGTGCCAGTGTTACAGATTCCACCCGTTCTTTTCCTTTGATATCCACCACTGTATGACTTAATTTCAACGGGATTCCAAAATCATCCAGACACTGGACAATATTACGTTTCAGTCCGCCGGAATACGGCATCAGTTCTGCCACAACTTTGACTTTCGCACCTTCAAGCGTCATTCTCCTTGCCATGATCAGTCCAATATCTCCGGAGCCAAGAATCACAACTTCTCTGCCCGGAAGATATCCCTCAATGTTTACCAGCCTCTGGGCAGTTCCTGCCGAATAGATACCTGCCGGACGATACCCCGGAATATTCAAAGCCCCTCGCGGCCGTTCCCTGCACCCCATGGCAAGAATCACCGCTTTCGCCTGAATGGTAAATAATCCGTCTTTCCGGTTCAGGGCTGTGATTTCTTTTTCCGGACTGATATCCAGAACCATCGTCTCAAGAAGGCAGGAAATCTTTCTCTTTTCTGCTTCCACCTCGTACCTTTTTGCGTATTCCGGTCCTGTCAGTTCTTCCTGAAATGTATGCAGTCCAAATCCGTTATGAATACACTGGTTTAAGATACCTCCCAGTTCTTTGTCACGCTCCAGGATAAGAACATCCTGTACCCCCTGGTCATATGCTGCACAGGCTGCGGCAAGACCTGCAGGTCCTCCACCGATAACTACGATATCATATGTTGTCTTCATCTTACTCCTCCTCGCCTACAAGCTGTCCTTATTGTATCCTCTGATCAGCCGGGAATCTTTTCCGGCCTTTGTGATTGTCTCCATCGGCACTTTCCATTCTCTTGCCAGAATCTCCATGGTTTTCGGAGAGCAAAAGCCTGCCTGACATCTTCCCATACCAGCCCTGGTTCTCCGTTTCACCCCGTCAAGTGACTTCGCGGGAATCAATCGATGAATGGCTTCCACAATTTCCCCCTCTGTCACCGTCTCACACCGGCAGATTACATTGCCATAGGCCGGATTTTCCCGGATCAGCTCCTGATAAGCTTCTCTGGAAAGATTTTTCGGATTCACAAGCCCTTTTCTTTTCTCCACAAAATGCTTTTTCTTCTTTGCACACAAATATCCGGTTACAAGTTCTGCCACCAGTTCTCCGATTGCCGGTGCACTGGTAAGTCCCGGCGATTCGATTCCAGCACAGTCAAAAAAGCCCTCTGCATCTTCCACTTCCCGAATGATAAATTCATGTCCGTCCTCATGGGCTCTCAGCCCTGCAAAAGAAGTAATCACCTGACGAAGCGGCAGATTTGGAACACTTCGCATTGCTTTCTGTGCCACTTCATCCAGACCTGTTTTTGTGGTATTCGTTCCTTCTTTTTCCTCAATATCCACAGCCGTTGGCCCCACCAGAAGATTGCCGTGAGTAGTAGGTGTCACCAGGACTCCTTTCCCGTATGCTCCCGGTATCTGAAAGATCGTATGGTATACGGTTGTGCCCGCTTTTTTGTCCAGCAGATAATACTCTCCCTTCCGTGGTGTAATACGGATCTTTTTTTCACTGACCATATTGTGAAAAACATCCGCATAAACACCCGCTGCATTTACCACACAACGGGTCTCATATGTTTTCTCTCCGGCATGGATCCGATATCCACCTTCCGTCTTTTCTATCTGCTCCACCGCCGTATCAAAATAAAATTCTGCTCCGTTTTGACAGGCATTTTCCGCAAGAGCCAGATTCAGTTCAAAAGGACACACGATACCACCGGTCGGTGCATACAGTGCAGCATATACTTCTTTGGAAAGATCCGGTTCCATCCGGCGTACTTCTTCGCCGGAAAGAATCTGAAGTCTTTTTACCCCATTTTCTTCACCCTGTTTTTTCAGTTTTTCTAGGCGTTCCATTTCATCTTTTGCAAAACATAACACCAGAGAACCGTTCCTCTCGAAAGGAATATCCAGATCTTCTGTCAGTTGTTCCATCATCTGATTCCCCCGTACATTCATCTTTGCCATCAGACTGCCGGGACGGGCATCAAATCCGGCATGAACGATCCCGCTGTTCGCCTTGGATGTTCCACAACATACATCCTCTTCTTTTTCCAGTACTCCCACTTTCAGATCATACCTGGATAATTCCCGGGCAGCTGCACTTCCACTCACACCGGCTCCTATAATGATTACATCATACATACTTTTTCCTCCTGTACCTCAATATGATAGAAAAGACAAGCAGAAAAGCACCCGTCACCGGATGTTTTTCCTGCCTGTCTCTGTTCTCTGCAAGTTCTTATTTGATTGTTTACTTTACCTTGACTGCTGTTGTTCTCAGTCTTCTTCTTTTGCCCAGTTAAATGAATAACGGACCGCCTTTTTCCATCCCTTCATCCGTTTTTCCTGTTCTTCCACAGTAATCTCCGGTTCAAAGGTACGGTCGATAGACCAATTGGCTCTTACCTCTTCCTGATCCCTCCAGTATCCCACAGCCAGTCCCGCAAGATACGCTGCACCCATCGCTGTTGTCTCCACACAGGACGGACGTTTTACCGGAGCCTGTATCATATCTGCCTGGGTCTGCATCAGAAAATCATTGGCACTTGCTCCGCCATCTACTTTCAATCCGTTCAGCCGGATCCCCGCATCTGCTTCCATAGCCTTGATGACATCATGTGCCTGATAAGCTATTGATTCCAGAGTTGCCCGGATAATATGGTATTTGTTGACTCCACGGGTCAGACCCACAATGGTTCCTCTGGCATACTGATCCCAGTACGGTGCGCCCAGTCCCGTAAATGCCGGAACCACATAGCAGCCGTGGGTATCTTTTACTTTCTTAGCCATATACTCGGAGTCTGCTGCGGAATCAATCACCCGCAGTTCATCGCGCAGCCACTGTATCGCAGCTCCAGCCACAAAAATGGATCCTTCCAGTGCATAATAAACTTTCCCATTGATTCCCCAGGCGATGGTTGTAACCAGCCCATTTTCCGAAAATACCGGCTCTTCTCCGGTGTTCATCAACAGAAAACAACCGGTTCCATAGGTGTTTTTTGCATCTCCCGGTGTAAAACAGGTCTGTCCGAACAATGCAGACTGTTGGTCTCCTGCCGCTCCACCGATGGGAATCTTTCCTCCAAAAAATGCCGGATCCGCACAGCCGTATACACAGCTTGACGGCATCGGTTTTGGAAGCATACATCTTGGAATATTCAATTCTTTCAAAATATCTTCATCCCAGTCCAGAGTATTGATATTGAACAACAATGTACGGGATGCGTTGGAATAATCTGTCACATGAACAGCTCCCTTTGTCAATTTCCAGATCAGCCACGTCTCCACCGTTCCGAATAACAGATCTCCTTTTTCTGCTTTTTCCCGTGCACCCGGTACATTATCAAGGATCCATTTTACCTTTGTACCGGCAAAATATGCATCTATGATCAAACCGGTTTTTTTACGAAAAACTTCTGTCAGTCCTTTTTCTTTCAGAGAGTCACAGTACTCTGAAGTTCTGCGGCACTGCCAGACAATCGCCCGGTATACCGGTTCTCCGGTATGACGATCCCACACGATAGCAGTTTCTCTCTGATTCGTGATCCCAATAGCTGCGATATCTTCCGCTGATGCTCCAATCTTTGACATAGCCTCCACAGCTACCCCAAGCTGAGTGGACCAGATTTCACTGGCATCATGCTCTACCCAGCCCGGCTTGGGAAAATACTGGGTAAATTCTTTCTGTGCCACACTGCACATTTTTCCCTTTTCGTCAAACAGGATGCAGCGGTTGCTGGTTGTTCCTGCATCCAGTGCCATTACATATTTTGCCATTCTTTCCTCCCAAAACATTTCAAAAGAAAAAGAGCAAACGAAACCAAAGCGGCGCGCGCCGCCAGGTAAGCTCGCTCTTTTCTCCTGCTTCATTATATTCATGGTCTGCATACCATACTTTTGTATATATAGTACCATATACTATCTTTTTGAGCAATATTTTTTGTTATTTTGTAACTGTTCAATAACGCTCTCAATCAAACTGATAATGCCGGATGATCACCTGTAAGCTTTCACGTCCCTGATACATATTGATATCCGGGTAGTATACGATAGAAATTTTCCTTTTTCCTCTCCCTTCTTCCGCAAATTCATCTCCATTCCCGAAGTACACACCGTCCATCGGATATCCGTTTTCATCCGTCAGACGCATCTTTACCACGTTCCGGTTCTTCCCGAACACACGCATCTGGCTGACCCACAGATTTTTCTGTGCAAACAGTGGTTTCTCATTTCCTTTTCCGAAGGGTTCGAGCAGTGACAGTTCCTGCACCAGATCTTTTCGGATATAATGAATTGGCATCGGCACATCAATCGTCACCTTTTCCACAAGATCTTCTTCTGTCAGTCCTGATTGTTCATTAAGTTTTCTTCGGAAACGTTCCACATTTTCTTCTTCCAGTGAGAGACCTGCTGCCATCGGATGTCCACCGAACTTTGTCAGATATTCTTTGCACTCGCAGAGTTTTTCATACATCGAATACGATTCGATCGACCGTCCGGAACCTTTGACACCCTCTTCTCCTCTTGTCAGCACGAAGGAGGGTTTATGGTATCTCTCCCGCAGCCGCCCGGCAATAATGCCCGCCAGACTCTCATGACATTCCGGAAGAAAGACTACCAGAACCGTATCTTCCATCATAGATGTGGATTCCACCTGCTCGATGGCTTTTTCCAGTCCCTGTGCCGTCATCTCCTTACGGCTCTCATTCAGATTTTTCAGGTCACCTGCCAGTACAGCCGCTTCCTCTCTGCTATCTGCCAGCAACAGCTGTAATGCCCGTTTTGCCGTATCCAGTCGTCCGGAAGCATTCAGACACGGACCAAGAATGAATCCGATATGGTACGGACTGATATTCTCCGGTTCCAGATTATTTACCCGGATCAGCTCCTGCAGACCAAGGTTCGTGGTGTGATGAAGCCTTTGCAATCCTTCTTTCACCAGAATCCGGTTTTCATCCTGCAGATCCATCACATCACCGATTGTAGCGATTCCTGCAAATGGAAGCATTTTGTCCACCAGATCCACTTCCGGTGCCATTTTTTCATATAACGCTTCCATCACTTTCATTGCAACTACTGCACCACAGAGTCCTGCAAAAGGATAGGAACAGGCCTTCTGTTTTGGATTGACTATGGCATCTGCAGGTGGCAGAATCTCCTTTCTTCCCCCTTCCAGATCTTCAAACGGCACCTCATGATGATCTGTCACGATCACGGTCATTCCCAGATCTTTTGCTTTCCGTATCTGCGTCACTGCAGCGATTCCATTATCACAGGTAATAATCGTATCTCTCCCCTCCTGCCAGGCCTGTTCAATCAGATGTTCATTGATTCCATATCCGTCTGTGATCCTGTTTGGAATCATCATATCCACATCACATCCAAGCCCCCGGAGACTCTCCAGTAAAATATATGTAGACATTACTCCGTCAATATCATAATCTCCGATGATCCGGATCCTGTTTCTATTTTCTATTTTCTCCTGCAGGATAGCCACTGCCTTTTCCATATCTTTCAACAGCCAGGGACTGTAAAAATCTTTCCGGCTTCCGTGAAGATATTTCTCAATTGCTTTCTCCCCGATCACATCACGGTTGCGGATAATCCTCGCTGTAACCTGATCAATGCCAAACCGTTCTCCGATCCCTTTAAAATCAGCCCGCTTAGCTGCTACCATCCATTTTTCCATGTTGTCTGCTCCTCATCTTAGCTGTGATTGAAAAAAGCTGCTGCATCGCTGCAACAGCTTTTTGATTACCTATCTCTTCTACTTTGTACTTTTTCCTAATTTCGTTTTCATGACATACCACAGAGCACCGGTGATACATACAGAAGAGTAAGCACCACATACGATACCTACCATGATCGGAAGTGCGAATTCACGGATAGAAGATACACCCATAACAAATACTACAAATATGGTAATAAATGTAGTGAAGGATGTATAAATACTTCTGGTCAGTGTCTGAGTAATACTCATATTTACCAGTTCTTTCAGATCCGCTTTCTTGCCGGCACTCTTCAGATTCTCACGGATACGGTCGAAAATAACGATGGTCGCGTTGATAGAATAACCAACTATCGTCAGCATGCAGGCAATAAAGGTATTACCTACAGAGATTCTTGACAGTGCATAGAATGCAAGTACTACCATTACATCATGTAACAGTGCCAGAACCGCACTGGATGCAAAACGTACATCTTTGAAACGGAACCAGATATACAGCAGCATACAGATCGTAGCGATCAGGACTGCCACAATCGCATCTCTTCTCATCTCAGAACTTACCGTAGAGGAAATACTCTCTGCGGTGATCTTGCTGTCATCCACACCAAAGCTGTCTACCAGTTTCTGGTTCAGTTCTTCTCTCTCATCCAGGCTCAGAGATCTTGTCTTAATGATAACCGCATTGCTGTCAGCGACTTTGGATATCTGAATATTTGCATCACCGGTTACTTCCTGTACTACCGGTTTTACCTGGCTGTCAAGGTCATCGATAGACATGTCATCATTGAAAGTTACGTTCGTAGACGTACCACCCATGAACTCCAGGCTGTAGTTCAATGCTTTTCCGTCTTTTGCATGGAACACGCCCATTCCAACCGGAACAAGCAGAATCAGGATAACAGAAATCGTAAAGAATAATTTTCTCTTTCCGAGGAAATCGATGGTTTTTCTTTCTTTCTGTTTTCCGTAGAACTTTTCATCCCGAAGTCCCACTGCATAGAATGCATTCACCAGCAGTCTGGAAATTACCAGTGCGGTAAACATGGAAAGAACGATACCAAGAGCCAGTGTCATGGCAAATCCTTTGACACTTCCGCTTCCCATTGCTCCCAGAACAGCAGCTGCGATCAGAGTTGTGATGTTACCGTCCACAATGGCGGACATAGCTTTCTCGAAACCGGTCTTAATGGCGCTTCTTACACTCTTACCTGCTGCAATTTCCTCACGGATACGTGCATAGATAATAACGTTTGCATCCACCGCCATACCGATGGAAAGAATGATACCTGCGATACCCGGAAGGGTCAGCGTCAGGTCAAAAGCATTCAGCATTACCAGTTCCAGTCCGGTATAGATGGCCAGTGACAAAGCAGCTACCACACCCGGCAGAGCGTAAACGATAATCATAAAGATTCCGACCAGTACCAGACCGATGGCACCGGCGATCAGGCTTGTCTTGATTGCCTGCTGTCCCAGCTGTGCACCTACCACGTTAGAACGAAGTTCTTCCAGTTCCAGTTTCAGGGAACCGATACGGATAATAGATGCCAGTTCTTTTGCTTCTTCGATGGACTGCTGTCCGCTGATCTGTGCTTTACCGTCAGAGATCACACTTTGTACAACCGGTGAACTGATAGTTTCTCCGTCATATACGATAGAGATTCTTTTTTTCAGGTTTGCTGCAGTTGCCTCTGCGAATTTTGTGGTACCGTCTTTGGTCAGTGTCAGTTCTACGACATACTGTTTGCTTCCGGTTGTCTGATCTTCTGTGACACCGCCGTCTGCACCTGCGATATCGCTTCCGTCCAGAACTACGTTGCCGCTTTCATCCTGGAATTCCAGAGATCCCGGTTTACCAAGATCTTCCAGAATCTTATTTGCATCGGTCACACCAGGAATCTCTACGGTGATACGGTCATCACCTTCCTGATATACCTGTGCTTCTTCACTGTAGTCTTCCACACGTTTCTGAAGTTTATAGACGGTATCATCCATATCTTCCTGAGACGGATCGTCTCCTTTTGCCTGGTATGTGATACTTACACCACCGGACAGATCCAGACCGGTCTTGATATTTTTTGCAGACCCGGTTCCGGTCGGGCCGAATCCCACAGCGGTTGTAAAGGCTAACAGACCAATCAGAACCACTGTAAGAATCAGCACAAGAACTCCCTGTTTTTTCTTCATCTTCTTATACCTCTTCTTCTGCCATAGCAGCTTTTATCATGATTGCACACTCTACGCGCTTACGTTCCAGCTCGCAGCCCACTTCGTAAACATCATCGATTTTCCCTTTGAAGTTATAGGAGTTTGCCGCACAGCCGCCTCTGCAGTAGAATCGTGCAAAACATTTCTTACATGCCTCTTTTGCATAGACGTTGCAATTTTTAAAATCTTTACAGATTGCAGGTTTTGTGATTCCCTCGTCCACATTACCAAGAAGGAAATCTTCGTTTCCTACAAACTGATGGCACGGATACAGGTCTCCCCATGGGGTAACTGCCAGATACTCTGTTCCTGACCCACATCCGGACAGACGTTTGTATACACAAGGACCTCCGGTCAGATCAAGCATAAAGTGGAAGAAGTTAAATCCGTTTCCTTCTTTATTTCGTTTGATCATCTCTTTTGCCAGGGTATCATATTCTTCAAACAATTTCGGAAGGTCTTCCGGCCGCAGTGCATAGTCCGCATCCGAAGGTGCTACAACCGGCTCTACAGATATCTGTTTGAATCCCAGATCTGCCAGGTTCAGTACATCCTTGGAAAAGTCAAGATTATAATGGGTAAATGTACCGCGGGCATAATATTTGTCCTGGTTACGGCTCTCTGCCCATTTCTGGAACTTCGGAACTACCAGGTCATAGCTTCCGGCACCTTTGCGGAACGGACGCATATGATCGTGGACTTCTTTTCGTCCGTCGATACTCATAACCACATTGCCCATCTCTTTGTTACAAAACTCCATCACTTCATCGTTAACCAGAACACCATTGGTGGTCAGGGTAAAACGGAAGTTTTTATTATGTATCTTTTCCTGCTCTCTTCCGTAAGCTACCAGGTCTTTGACAACCTGCCAGTTCATCAGAGGTTCCCCTCCGAAAAAGTCTACTTCCAGATTTCTCCTGCTTCCGGAGTTGGCAATCAGAAAATCCAGTGCTTTCTTTCCTACTTCGTAGGACATCAGTGCACGTCTTCCATGATATTCTCCTTCTTCCGCAAAGCAGTACTTACAGGCCAGATTACAGTCGTGGGCAATATGCAGGCACAGTGCTTTGACTACAGTTGGCCGTTCTTTAAAATGCTCTATCGCATTTTCATAAATGTCCTCGGTAAACAGCATTCCCTCATCGGTCAGTTCCTGAATCTCTTTAAGAGCTGTCTTCAGGTCTTCTCCGGAATAAGAAGCCGACAGTTTTTCTGTCACTTCTTCGTTGGAACATCCCTTATCCAGCAGGGCGATACAGTCATATACAATATCGTCCACCACATGAACGGATCCGCTGTTTACATCCAGAACAATTGCGTATCCATTACTTTTATACTGATGAATCACTTATTTGTTCTCCTTCTTCTTTTCTTGAGCAGCAGCATCTTCTGCTTCGATATACAATGTAATCACAATTGATCCACCGGATCAATTCTTGATATGCTATGTAACAAAAAGCAAGCAGCGGCTTTTGGACCGCTGCCTGTATGTTCCAAGCATCATAGAGCCTGCTGATTTCTTATTTTGTGTTTTCGCAGCTCTGATTTCCTACTGTACAAGAAGTCTTGCAAGCAGACTGGCAGGATGTCTGACATTCACCACATCCACCTTTTTTCATTGTGTTCTGTAAACTTTTTGTATTTAAAGTTTTAATATGTTTCATTTTGCTTCCTCCTTATGTTATTACTTCTTGCATTATAGCATATGTTCTTTCATTTTCAAAGAGTTTTTTTCGCAACTTCCGGCTATTTTCACGATCTGCCACTGTTTTCAGGCTCCCGTCACCATTGCTCCCAAAGTTGACGACCCTGTACAGATAAGAAGTGTAAGAAATGCACCTTTTACCCCCGACCCCGTACCTGCACCGGAAAAGATGGTAAACAGCATCAGAATACCCCAGTATATACTGCCAAGTATCATTCCCCACAGATATCTTTTTCTTTCTGCTGTTTTTCCCATATAAATTCCTCCCGATAATCCGGATAGAATATAAACAGCCAGAATACCAGCGGACACTTTTCTCTCATCCAGCTGGTACTTCAGCAACAGCAATGCCAAAAGCAAAAGCCCTGCCCCGCTGACCAGATAGGACACGATCAGACCTTTTATGACTCTGCTGCTCTTTTGTATCCAGATGTTTTTCCCTGTATCCAAAAAAATCCCTCCCATACAGTACTATATGGGAGGGTTGTACATTCTATACCTTATCGGCTTCAGATTTCTTTTTTTCGGTTTTTCTTGCCTGCGATACCAAGTGCTGCAAGCGCTGCTTCCGCGAGTCCTGCATACCAGGCTGTCTGCTGATAGTCTCCGGTCTTCGGATTGACTCTTTTCAGTGTCGTACCGTAAGCCTGCTGTGTCTGGCTCTTCTGTGTGTTTTTCTTTGTCACACTGCCGGATGTGCTTCCGTTTGAACTGCTGCCTGTATTTCCTGCGGACACATTCGGTGTCAGTTTTGTCGTAGTACTTCCGGAAGTTGTTGTATTCTTATTTGTATATGCCTTATCCGTATTGCCTACCAGAGACTGGCTTCCTGCAATCTTCAGACCTGCCACATTGTACGGACTGAAAGAAGTTGTCACAAAGCTCAGTGTTCCGTCTGCATTATAAATCGGAGTAATATACTCGATGTTTCCATCTTTCAGATAATGAATCACAACAAGCTGTGTATAGAGCTGATCGTCCGGTGCCGGCATCGTGATGCGCACCTGTTGTCCGTTCAACTGATATTCATTATCATTCATCATATCCCACAGCTTCATCTCATATGGGCTGATAAAAGTATCTACATTCTGGCCGTTCAGAACGGAACTGTCAGATTTATCATTATTCAACTGTACCTGAAACTGTATGTACCATGGAAGATCACCGTCTACCGTAACGCCGTTGCTTGTCCGGTTGACCGTCTTCGCCTGTTCCTGGGCTGTCTGTAACAGTACCAGACTGTCAGCCTCTATATAAGCTTTCTGTGCTTCAGACAGTGCCTCGTATTCTTTTGTAGCCGCTACGATTGCTTCTACCTCTTCCGTTGTCGTCACTTCGCTTGGAAGGAAATCCAGCTGTTCCTGTACCGTTGCAATCTCATTCATCTGCTCCCAGGTAAGTCCGGATCCTTCTGCGCTTTCTGTATCTGCCGGTGTCTCTGGTACGGTATCAGACGGTACCTCCGGCTGTGGTTTTGGTGTTTCAGGCGTTGGTTCTGCCGGATCCGTTGGCGGTACTTCCGGTTCCGTCGGAACATCCGGCACTTCTGTTGGCTCCGGGGTAATCGTTGTGTCCGGATGTGTCACTTCTGAACCAGGATCTGTCGGTTCCGTAACCTCAGGTGTTGGCTGCGGTGTGCTCTCTGGCTGTGGTGTGACTTCCGGTGTTGTTGTCGGTTCCGGTGTCACTGTAACCTCAGGTGTTGCTTCCGGAGTCGGTGTGACTTCCGGTGTATCAGTTGCTTCCGGAGTCGGTGTGACTTCCGGTATATCGGTTGCTTCCGGCGTTGGTGTAACTTCCGGTTTCAGAGAGCTTACGCGAACGGTAACCTTTCTGGTCACAGTTTCGCTGTCTTCGTCCCAGCCTTTTTCCTTGCTGTAATCAATCTTTTTCGTGTCATAGGGATGGAAAACCACCTGATAGTCTGTCTCGTATTCTGTTGGAACTGCATCCTCTTTTTCCCAGGAAAATACTCCGTCTCCATCGCAGCCTTCCAGAGAAATCTCTGACAGTGCTTTTGTATCTTTTACCGTAATTACTTTCGGGACATAAACTTTTTCTTTTTCTGCTGCTCCTTCTACTTCACCATCTCCGGTGATATCCTCTGTATACAGGCGGACATTCTCCAGCTTCAGACAGCCGGTTACGCGAACCAGTGCATCTTCAAAATCTTCTGCGCGGCGGATAGAAACTCCGGATGGTAATTCCCAGGTTTCTTCCTCATCTACAGTAACTGTACCACAGATTCGGATCACACCGCTAGATCCTGCAAGTTCTGCTGCCTTTTCAAAACTTTTTACTGCCTCATCCTGGCTCTCGCCGCTATTCTTATCATTTCCCGTTTTTCCATTCAGATATACGATGGTTTTTTCTTCTTTCTTTTCCCCATCCTGAGTATCTTTCTGGTCTTTTGCAGACTCCGCATATACCATCTGACCGGTTGTGGAGGAAAGAACCATCACGGATGCCATCACCATTCCCACCGTCTTCATGTATCGCTTCGCTGCCGGTTTATTATTTTTCTTCATTATCCACATCTCTCCTGCTTTGTATTCTCAGCTGCGGTTTCACAGCTTTTTTTACTACTTTCACAGTTATTCAGTTTTATATTATAACATATCCTTTTCTTTTTCAACACCCCAAAAAATATGATTTTACAAGAATTTGTCTTGATTTTTGAATCGAATTCCTGTATATTCAAGTACAACTACTACATATTTTCAAAGGAGTGAATATTTTTGGATTCTGGCGACGCCATACAACTAATTGTGTTACTGCTGTTAATTTTGCTTTCCGCATTTTTCTCTTCCGCAGAGACGGCCATGACTACGGTCAACAAGATCCGTATCATGTCTCTTGCTGACGATGGGAATAAAAAAGCAAAAACCTTATTGAAAATTATTGAAAATCCGGGAAAGCTTCTGAGTACGATCCTGATCGGCAATAATATTGTCAACCTGTCGGCATCTTCTCTGGCAACCACCTGGACCACAAGAGTTCTTGGTAATGCCTTTATTGGTTTTATCACCGGCGTTCTAACCTTACTGATTCTTCTGTTTGGTGAGATTACTCCGAAAACCCTGGCAACATTACAGGCAGAAAAAATCTCTCTTGCCTATGCACCGATAATCTATCCTTTGACCAGACTGCTGACTCCTGTAATTTTCCTTGTGAATCTGCTTTCGCGAGGTGTCTTATTTCTGCTTCATGTAGATCCCGATGCCAAGCCAAATGCCATGACAGAGCAGGAACTTCGTACCATCGTGGATGTCAGTCATGAAGACGGTGTCATCGAGAGCGAAGAACGGCAGATGATCTATAACGTTTTCGATTTTGGTGATTCTCAGGCCAAGGATGTGATGGTTCCCCGTATCGATATGTCTCTGATTAATGTGGATGCCACTTATGACGAAGTAATTCAGGCATTCCGTGAAGACGGTTATACACGTTATCCGGTCTATGAAAATTCAACAGATACCATCATCGGCACTCTGAATATGAAAGACCTGATTCTGCGAGATCCGGAAAAAACGTTTTCTGTACGGGATTTTCTCAGAAACCCATATTTTACCTATGAATACAAAGGTACGGCAGATCTTCTGATGGAGATGAAAGAATATGCCGTCAATCTGGCAATAGTCCTTGATGAATATGGCGCAACCGCCGGTATGATCACACTGGAAGACCTGCTCGAGGAAATCGTCGGAGAGATCCGTGATGAATACGATGCCGACGAAGAGGAAGACTTTAAAGAAATCGTTCCGAAACGAGAATATCTCGCAAAAGGTTCTGCCAAACTGGACGATCTGAATGAAGCTCTGGATCTGCATCTGGAAACGGAAGATTACGATTCTATCGGAGGTTTTGTGATCGAACAGCTCGATCACCTGCCGGTTCCCGGTGAATCCTGTATCACAGATAATCATCTGAAACTGGTCGTTGATCAGGTGGACAAAAACCGTATCGAACTTGTACACATCTATATACCGGAAGATTTTTACGATAAAAAAGAAGAAGAGGATTAACCTCTTCTTCTTTTTTATTCCACACTTTTCAGTGATTCGATCATATCAATCTTTTTCAGCCGGTAATACATCATTCCATTGACTAACAATGCAAATGCCAGTGTGATCAGTCCGCTGTACAAGAAACTTCTGAAAAATATACTTCTTCCGAACATCATCATATCCACTTCTACGGTTCGGATCACCTTTCCATGCAGAAAAGCACCGATTCCCACACCTGCGAGGATTCCGAATACCGTAAGCACCATATTCTCACGATATACATACGAAGCCACTTCTCCGTCGTAGAATCCAAGCACTTTCAGTGTTGCCAGCTCTCTCTGACGTTCTGTGATATTGATATTGTTCAGATTATACAGCACCACAAATGCCAACAAACCTGCCGATACGATCAGAACCACAATGACGATATTCAGAGAGCGAAGCATGTTGTCGATCTCACTGATCAGATCTGACGTAAAGGAGATAGCTGCGATCTCCGGATGTTCCATGATCGTCTGTCCCAGTCCGTCCTCGTAACTGTCTGACGTATCTTCGTAGCGAAGCAACAGCTGATTATACTCTGCCGCTTCCCCGAACAAGGTCTGATATGTGTCTGTCGTTATATAGATAAAATGCCGCACATAATTTTCAACAATCTCCGTGATTTCGACTTTCACAATCTGATCACCCTTTTTCATCTGCACTGTATCACCGACTTTGAGTCCCAGAATATCTGCCGTCTTCTCACTGATGGCAGCCCCCTGCGCCGGGAAATCATAATGTTTTCCACTGATGCGATCACGCAGATCAAAGAAATCTCCAAAACAAGTCAGATCTTTCGGTACTTCCATCACCGCATCCACACTGCGCTTCGGCGACTGCAGTTCCACATTCTGGCAATACATCTCCAGGATCTGCTGTATCCCCGGATACGTCTCCATCTCGCTTTGTACCCGTGCCTTTTTCTCTTCCGTGGCATCCCCGTTAAAAACAGCGCTTGCCTGATAGGTAAACAGGTTGACAAACTGATTCTTTGCAATCGCAGTAATCGAATCCTGCAAGCCAAATCCCACCACGATCAGTCCCATACATCCACCGATACCAATGACAGTCATAAAGAACCGCTTTTTATACCGGATCAGATTCCGGATCGTTGATTTTGTTGTAAAGTTCAGATGTTTCCATAAAAACGGAATCCGTTCCAGCAGAATCCTCTTTCCGTTTTTTGGAGCCTCCGGGCGCATCAGCTGTGCCGGGCGCGCTGCCAGTTCCTTATAACATGCCACTACAGTTGCCACACCGGTACAGAGTGCACTCGCAAGGATCGCAAGTCCGCCCTCTTCCCAGTTTAACGGGGTCAGATACTCTTTCATACCCGTATACAGCATACCATACGCATTCATGATCACCCACGGCAGAATTTTCTCACCGAGCAGCACTCCGACAAATGCACCTGAGATGGTAAACATCAGTCCGTAGGCAAGATATTTTACCGCGATCACACCGTCTCCGTATCCCAGAGCTTTCAGTGTACCGATCTGCTGACGCTGTTCCTCGATCATTCGAGTCATCGTCGTCAGGCTGACAAGCGCTGCTACCAGAAAGAAAATGACCGGAAAGAACTTTCCTATATTTGTGATGCGCACTGCATCCTGTCCGTAATTTTCCGTGGAAGTCACCTGATCTCGTCCCCATACATACCAGTCCGGAACCTTCAGATCTTCCAGTTTTTTCTCTCCGTCTGCAATTTCTTCTTTTGCATCTGCCAGTTTTTTCTCTGCTTTCCGGCTTTCTTTTCTGTATTCCTTCCAGCCGTCCTCCAGTTCCGTCTCTTTCGCGTCAATCTCATCTTTTGCCTCCCGGAGTGCGCTTTTTCCATCCACAATCTGCTGTTTTCCGGCAGAAAGCTGCGTCTTTCCATCTGCAAGTGCAGCTTTTGCTCCGGCAAGCTGCTTCTTTCCGTCCGCAATCTGTGCTTTTGCCTGCCCAATCTGCGCCTCACCATCCGCGAGCTGTTTTTGTACCTGACTGATCTGTCTTTCTCCTGCTGCAAGCTGTTCCTTTGCCTGTGCGATTTTCTCCTCGCCCGCCGCAAGTTCCTGACGATGCATACTGATTTCCGCTTCTCCGGCATCCAGCTGCGTCCTTGCCTGCTCGAGTTCTCCTTTGCCCAACTGGATCTGTGTAAGATTCCCGGTCAGTTCCGTCTCTTTCTGTGACAGCACTTCCTTTTGTGTTTCCAGTCCGGTAAGCTGCTGCTTTAACTCCTGCAAAGCAGTCTCGATCTGCTGCAGCTGTTCCGCATCCGGTTCTTCCATCTGCGAGAGTTGTTCTTTCTGTGCTTCCAGTCGGGTGATTTCTTCCTGCACACTTTGCATACCGGCGGCAAGCTGTTCCTGCCCTTCCTGTACCTGTGTGATACCCGCAGTTACTGTCACCTCATTTTCATCCAGCTCCTTTTCTTTTTCTTCCAGCTGACTTTTCTGTTCTTCCAGTTTCGCCGCCTGCTCCTCAAGCTGACTTTTGGCTGTATTCAGCTCTTCTTCCTGTATCTGTAGCTGTACCTTTCCATCCGTCAGTTCTGTCTGCTTTGTGGCAAGCTCCTGTTTTCCGGCTGCAAGTTCCTGCATTTTCTGCTGCAGCTGTTGTTCTCCGGCAGTCAGTTCTTTCTCCTTTGCAGCAAGCTGATTCTCCCCATTTTGCAATTCTGTCTCTTTTTCTGCCAGAAGGGATTCATTTTTCTTCACTTCTTTTTCCTTTTCAGCAACGGTATCTTTTGCCTCTTCGATCTGCAAAGTACCGTCTTCCAGCTTCTTTTTTCCATCCGCCAGTTCCTTTTCACCGTCTGTTACCTGTTTTCTGGCATCGGAAAGCTTGTCTTCCCCCTCCTGATAAACCGTATCATATCTCCTCTGACATGCTTCCTCTTCCAGCTCTTCTACCCGGTTTTGTACCTGTTTTACAGTCTTTTCGTAAGAGGTACTGTAACTTTCCAGCTCCTTTGCCCCATCCACCTGCACATAGATTTCTGTATAAATCTCACTGGTAAACGTCTCCGGAAGTAACAGCCCAAAACTGTCAATACTGCCGTTTCCGATACTCCCTGTTCCACGGGTCAGTTCCATATAATAGGGTAACGTTGCCGATCCCACAATCGTAAACGTTTCATGAACAAGGTCATCCGAAAGTGCAGTGTCCGTACCACTCTCAAATATCACCTGATCGCCGATCTTTTTTCCGGTTTCATCCAGGAATTTCTGGTCCACCAGAATTTCATCCGTTTTCTGCGGCAGCCGCCCATCCAGAATCTGTGGTTCATTTACGCCATCTTCTAACGCGATCAGCTTCACTGTCTGTTCTTTTTCCCCTTCTTTATGTAATACTTCTAACGTATGCCCGCCGGTTACCTGTGCTACGCCTTTCACCTTTGCGATATCTTCCATATCCGTGTCTGTAAGACCGAGCGTTCCCAGCACCCGCAGATCCATGTAATTTGTCTGATCGTAATAAGCATCCGCCGAAGTCTTCATATCTCCTTCTGCTGACCGAATACCCGAAAAGAACGCCGCACCCAGCAGGGAGATGAAAAAAACAGATAAAAACCGTCCTTTATTCTTTAAAATCTCTCTGAAAAAATCTTTCCGAAATGCTTTCATCCTCTCCACCTACCATTCTATCTCTTCCACCGGTGTTGGATTCTCGTTTTGTATCATCTCTGTCACCCTGCCGTTTCGTATCCGAACGATCCGATCCGCCATAGGTGTCAGTGCAGAGTTATGTGTGATCACGATCACAGTCATTCCCTTTTTGTGACAGGTATCCTGTAATAACTTCAGTATCGATTTTCCGGTCACATAGTCCAGCGCACCCGTCGGTTCATCGCAGAGCAGTAACTTTGGATTTTTTGCCAGGGCTCTGGCTATCGCCACCCTCTGCTGTTCCCCACCTGAAAGCTGTGCCGGGAAATTATACATCCGTTCCCCAAGCCCCACTTCTTCAAGAACTGTCTTTGCATCCAGCGGATCTTTACAGATCTGAAGTGCCAGCTCCACATTCTCCAGTGCAGTCAGATTTTGCATCAGGTTATAAAACTGAAACACGAAACCAATATCCTCTCTCCGATACTGGATCAACTTTTTCCCTTTCAGCTTATCCACCCGTGTTCCGTCCACAGATACTTTTCCGGTCGTTGCAGTATCCATGCCGCCGAGAATATTTAGCACCGTTGTTTTTCCTGCTCCACTTGGTCCGACCACGACCACAAATTCTCCCTTTTCTACCTGAAAAGAAATACCATCCGCAGCTTTGATCGTCACTTCTCCCATCTGATAGGTTTTTGTAACCTGATCCATTTCCACATATGCTGCCATAACACCCTCCTGCCTTCCGTATGAAATGATAACATCCTGTTCGTATCATCTGTTTATCCGAATCTCTCAGATACTCCATGAATCCGCTTCCCTGCAAAAGATCCGTTGCAGCTGTTCCCCACATTTTTCTACTTCTCCCAGTACTTCCTTTCTGCCTTTTTGCGTATCAAACCAGTTTTCCCGGTTGATTCCCACATCCGAAGGGCAAATGAGAAAGGTTGTCTGTGGGTATAAGTACTGATAATACAGCTTGCATCTTCTGGCATGCTGGGCTTTGCAGCAGATAATTGCCTTTTTCACCCGAATGCCCACTGCATCCGTCACTTTTCTGGAGTTGATCGCATTCTGATAGGTAAATGTAGCCCCGTCTTCCCGCAGGATCACTTCTTCCGGCACGCCTTCTTTTAGCAGCACATCTTTCATAAATTCCCATTCCGTCTGATACGGTCCCTGATATTTTTCCTTCATGACCTGTACCCCTGTAAATGCACCTTTTCCGATACTGTATTTTCCGGAAGGCAGTATCCAGGGTGCCATTCCCTCTTTCCACAGTCTGGCCGCTTCTATGGACATCTGTGGAAATCCATTACCCGGTACAAAAATGATATCTGCCCTCTCCGGTTTATCCTCCACAAAAATGAAATCACTGATCTGATCTAAAAAACGTTCATATTCTCTGTCTTTCTTTTGTATTCCCATGGATCTGCTCCCTTCTTCATCCTGTCTTCTAGCGGGTTGTGATCAGAGTCTGATACCCATCCTTTCGAAGCCTTTGTTCCATCAAAACAGCATTCCCAAGCTGTTCAAAAGCTCCCACCTGGACTTTATAATATCCGTCCTGCTGTAAAATATAAGATGGATATCCCTTATCCAGAAGTTCATAATTCAGCCGGTCTGCATTTTCTTTATTTCTGAAAACTCCCACCTGCACCCGATATAAAAGTGGATCTTCCACAGTTTCCTGATCCAGTGTACCGAGAATCGCCTCAGAAATTGCTCCTGCGATTTCTGTAAATTTTTCATCAAACAGCTGATTATCCTGATCGTTGTTAATAAATCCTGCCTCCACCAGAAGTGCCGGCATATTTGTTCTTCGCAACACTACAAGTCCCGGTCGTTCTTTCACCCCGAGATTACGGAATCCCACCTCCTCCAGAGCCCCGTTAATTGCCTCTGCCATCTTCAGTTTGATTCCCGACTTGTCATAGATCAGTGTCTCTACCCCCTGATACTGATTCGGTCTGGGACTGGAATTTCTGTGAATCGAAATAAAATAATCCGCTTCTTCCCGATTTGCAATCTGCGCTTTTTCAAAGGGTGTCTGGTAGACATCCGTGGTTCTTGTATACACCACATCCTGTCCTCCTGCCTCCAGAAGTCTCCCTACTTCCAGTGCAAGCCGTAACGTATCTTCCTTTTCCTGTCTGCCAGGATAGACTGCACCCGGATCTTCTCCTCCGTGTCCACTGTCCACTACAATCTTATATGCCATATTTTTCCGCCCGTATTTCTTTTCTTCTTTTACTATATGCCGGTATACGGAGAAATGTTGTTTTATTATTTATTATAACAAAAAGGACACCGGCGTAAAAGCCGATGCCCTGATTTTATAGATATTTTATATTATTTGTTACTGTTCACTCCGTGCCCAGCAACACGCTGCGCGATGCACAGAATTTATGCTAATCGCATAAATTCGCGGGATATTACCAGTGAACAGTAACTATTATTTTACTGCTCCGTTTACCACGCCGTTGATAATCTGTTTCTGACAGATCAGATAGAAGATCAAAATCGGCAGCAGTGCCAGCAGATAAGAGGCGAATGCCAGGTTATAATTAGTTCCGAACTGAGTCTGGAAGTTTAACTGTGCCAGTGGTAACGTATTTTTTCCTGTTCCGGACATGATAACCAGAGGTGTCATAACATCGTTCCAGGTACTCATAGCAGTCAGTACAGCAACGGTTGCATGCATTGGCTTCATGATCGGGAAAATGATATTCCAGTAAGTACTCCATGTAGTAGCGCCATCCACACGTGCTGCTTCTTCCAGTGCCAGTGGAATATTTTTCAGATAACCGGAATATAACAGGATATTCATTGGCATAAAGAATACCACATACAGTACGATAACACCAAAACGATTGGCAATTCCGATCTGCGCAGTCTGTTTTACCAGAGGCATCATAAGAATCGCAAACGGTACGAACATACCACTTACAATATACAGATACGCAAAATTATAAAACTTTTTATTTGCCATACTTCTTCCAATCGCATACCCCGCCAGAGAATGGATCAGAATAGCAAGGATCACGGTCACGATCGTAAGAAGTAAACTGTTTCCCAGAGAATGCCAGAAATCAGTTACCTTCATCGCTTCCGAAAAGTTCGCAAAACTCCAGGTTTTCGGAAATGCCAGTGCTCCGGCGATATCATTTGTCATCTCAGACGGCTGTTTGAACGCAATGATCACTGCCATATACAGAGGAAAAAACACGGTGAGACAGCCGATGATCAGTAAAATGGTAATCGGCCAGTTAACTTTTGCTGTCTGATTATTTGTTTTCTTACTCATTATAACTGTTCCTCCTTCTTACCCATTACTGTCATCTGGAATGCAGAGATTGCCACGATAACGACAAAGAAAAGAACCGCGTTGGCACTCTGGAAACCAAACTGTCCACCACTCATACCATTCTGGTAGATCAGGTAAGAGATGGACTCTGTACTCTGGGACGGACCACCTTTGGTCAATGCCATAATCTGGTCAAATACCATTAGGAAGTTTTTCATACACAGCACCATATTAATCGTAAAGAATGGAATAATCAGCGGAAATGTAAGGTCTTTGAACCTTCTCCATCCGGTGGCTCCATCGATCGCACCGGCTTCATACACATCTTCCGGCACGGTCTGCAGACCGGAAATATAGATGATGGTATTCATTGCAATTGCCTGCCATGCACCTACAATAACGATACCAAACCATGCAGTACTTTCTTTTGCCAGAATACTGGAACTCAGCCATTCGATTCCTGCTGCCTGACCAGCTGCCGGAAGAATATAAGTAAAGAAGAAACTAAAAATATAACCGATAACCAGTCCACCAAGAATATTCGGGATGAAATAGATTCCTCTCAGCACCGTTTTTCCTTTAATTTTCGCATTCAGTCCCAGTGCCAGAAGCAGACTGATGACATTTACAATGATCGTACAAACGATTGCATATTTAAAAGTAAACAGGTAAGATCTTCCCACGCGGGCGTCGGTAAACAGATCTTTGTAGTTTCGAAGTCCGACAAAATCATAGGTTCCATATCCTTTGAAGTTTGTAAAACTATAGATAAAACCTTTGATCAGCGGTAATGTGTTAAAGCAGAAAAACAGCACCAGTACCGGAATGGTAATCAGGAGAAACGTGCGCTCTCTGTCGTTGGTTTTCCCTTTCTTATTCATCGTTCTTATCCCCTTTCCTAGTTGTTACTTCCGTTTTCTTTTTCGTAATCCTGTACTTTCCGAATCAGATCACGGTTGTAACGAACCCACTCAGTATCAAATTTCTTCAGGAATTTGTCGGTAGCATTTTCGCTGTCATCCAACAGATATGTCTGAATCATCGCATCTACGGACATTTCACTGGGATAATGATGATCCTGATAGTCTGCCAGTTTTCCTTCGTTGATGTATTCTTTCATACCATCCAGCATAGACGGCAGTTCGAAATCGCCTTTTTTACATGGCACGGCACTCTGATCATCAATGTATGACTGTACATTTTCATCTTCCATAAAGAAACGCAGTACTTCATATGCTTCTTCTTTGTGTTCGCAGTTTTTCATAATGGAAAACTGTAAGTCGTTACCGGAGTTTAACACATTTTCTTCTGCATTGTTGCTTGCCGGAAATACAAAGGAATCAATGTTCATATCCGGATTCACTGATTTGATCTGAGGAACGGCATAACTTCCGATCACAAACATCGCAGACTCACCTTTGGCAAATGCTGTACACGCATCGTTGTATCCGTATGCTGCCGGATTATCCTGGGCATATGCCAGAAGCGCTTTTTCTTTCTCTGCCACTTCTCTGTAATTATCGGTAAATGTGGTATTCCCTTTATTTACCTCCGAACACACATCAGACGGAGCCAGATCTGCAGCGATCGCATTCCACGGAGCCAGACAGGTCCAGGAATCTTTGAATCCAAAATACAGCGGCTGAATCCCTTCAGCTTCGATTCTTTCACACAAAGCAGTAAATTCATCCCATGTGGTCGGAATCGTCCAGCCATGTTCTTCAAACATATCCTTGTTGTAAAGGACACCGGACGCATTGGCCATGTACGGCATTGCATAAACTCCGTCCATCGGCACATATTCCATTTCTTTATCTGTCTTAAGATACGCTTCTTTAATATCATCGAGCCCGTCAAAATCCGAAATATCCATTAACATATCAGAATCAAGGAAATTAGAGTAGTTTACATCACTGCCGATTCCGATGATATCCGGATAATCCTCACGAATAAATCTTGTTTTTAAAATAGTCATGGCATCGTTCGGAGAATCGATAACCAGTTCAATATTGTCGTGCGTCTCATTGAATTTCTTTTCCAGCTCTTCAAATACATCTACGGCTTCCGGTTTGTACTGAACAACTTCAATTTTAACTTTTCCGTTTGTTTGTTCTTTTCCACATCCGGAAAGCATTGTTCCAACTGCCATCACGCCGGTCATTCCAAGACAAAGTGCTGCTTTTCCACGTCTTTTCATTTTCCATAATTCCTTTCCTTATTTATCCTATAAACCGTTATGAATTCTAGTTAGTTTTGTCTGGTTTTGCAACACGTTTACAAAAACACCAATATTTTGTACAATATTTTTCCTCGTTTTTTGTCTATTATATCCAAAAAATAATTTTATTATCCTTTCCAAATCACGTATAAATTATTGTTTTTTGTATAGAATGTTGGTAGTATCGGTTCTTTTCTGCTCCCATCAAAGATTTTCAGACAATTCACAGAGCAGCAACGTGAAAATAGTTTCATTTTAATGTTTTCCATACATACTCGTTGATTTTTTCTATAGATAGCTTATAATAAAAATAGTATTATTACTGATACTTGTTTATTTATATGAAAGGAGCTTTTATGCAGACACTAACCCGCAAGGAAGAACAGATTATGCAGGCTGTATGGCAAATCGGTCACCCCTGTCTGATATCTGAGATTCTGAAAAAAGATGTAACATTGAAAAGAAATACTGTTGCACCCGGTATTATCACACTGACAAAAAAAGGATATCTGAAAGTAGATTCCATCGGTAAGTCCATGACACGCACCGGGAGAGCCTATGCACCACTCATAGATCAGCATGCATACAACGAACAGAAAAAACTGATTCAGTGTGTAGTAGACAGCCCGACAACAAAAGGCGGTATTTTGAATTATATTCAGTCACTGATTGATACCAATCAGGCAGACGACGCCTTCAAAACAGCTTTAAAAGAAAAGATTGAGAAATAGCAGTATTTAGTTTTATGAAAGAAGAAATAGAATATATACAAAAAAGAACCGACGATTTCTGATTTTGTTTTTTTCAGGAAATACAAATCAGAAATCATCGGTTTTTCGTTTTATTACTTTACTTAGCGTAACTGTTCAACGCTCTCACAGTTACTCCTGTTTTTAATGATGGAACAGACGGATACCGGTGAATGCCATTACCATATTGTACTTATCACAGCACTCAATCACGAGATCATCGCGGACAGATCCTCCAGGCTGAGCAATATAAGCAACACCACTTTTATGTGCACGTTCAATATTATCTGCAAACGGGAAAAACGCATCAGATCCCAGCGTAACACCTGTCAGCTGATCCAGCCATGCACGCTTCTCTTCTCTTGTGAATACTGCAGGTTTTTCAGTGAACGATCTCTCCCAGTTTCCATCACCGATCACATCCATGTATTCCTCACCCATATAAACATCAATCGCGTTATCACGTTCTGCACGGGTAATACCCTCTTTAAACGGCAGATTCAGTACCTGTGGACTCTGGCGCAGCCACCAGTTGTCTGCTTTCTGTCCGGCCAGACGGGTACAGTGTACACGGGACTGCTGTCCGGCGCCTACACCGATGGCCTGTCCGTCTTTTACGAAACATACAGAGTTGGACTGGGTGTATTTGAGAATGATCAGAGAAATCTTCATATCTCTCTTTGCCTCTTCGGTCAGTTCTTTGTTATTTGTCACCAGATTGGAAATCAGTTCATCATCAATTGCCAGTTCCTGTCTTCCCTGTTCAAAAGTAACACCAAACACTTCTTTATGTTCCAGTGGAGCCGGTACATAATCCGGATCAATCTGAATCACATTATAATTTCCTTTTTTCTTCTGAGACAGAATCTCCAGAGCTTCCGGTGTATAACCCGGTGCAATTACACCGTCAGATACCTCTCTCTTAATCAGCAGAGCGGTATCTTTGTCGCATACGTCAGACAGAGAAATAAAATCACCGAAAGAAGACATACGGTCTGCACCTCTTGCTCTTGCGTAAGCACAGGCAATCGGAGAGAAGTTTTTCCAGTCCATATCATCTACCCAGTAGATTTTTGCCAGTGTCTCACTTAACGGAAGTCCCACGGCAGCCCCTGCCGGGGATACATGTTTAAAAGAGGTTGCTGCCGCCAGACCGGTTGCCTGTTTCAGATTGGATACCAGCTGCCAGCCATTAAAAGCATCCAGAAAGTTAATGTATCCAGGTTTTCCGGAAAGCACTTTGATCGGAAGTTCCGATCCGTCATTCATATAGATTCTGGAAGGTTTCTGATTCGGGTTACATCCATACTTTAACTGTAATTCTTTCATTGTGCTTCTCCCTCTCTTATTTATTTTTATTTACAATTCTTGTCTCGCAGGTACCGTCTGCAATATTGATATAACGTACAAACAGAGATACTTTATTTTCTTCATTCAGGCTTTCCCATAACAGACCGGTAAATTCATCAATCTCATCCGGAATTGCCACAAGCTTTGGTTCTCCTTCAAAACTGGGCAGCGGATTGCCATCGCCCATATATGTATGAATAAAATGTCCTTCCCCTGCAAGTGCTGTTCCATAAGAGAATGTATAACGGTTACAGGAGTCCGGATTGCCATTATTGCTTTTTAAGATAGACATTGCATAATCAAACGCTCCGTTTTCAATATGCATCACTCCGGAGATTCGAGGAGTGTAATTTGGTGCATCCGGTTCAAATTCTCTGGATGTCAGAGCCTGCTCAAATGTCATCTGTCTGTCCATTCCCTCATAAATGGTATCTGTCTGGTCTCCGTTGGTCACGATGGTTTTATTGCCCAGTACACGTACCGGCGCATAGATAATAAGACTGGGATCCACCAGTTTGGAAGGATCAAAGGCCTGGGTACGGATTCCCTGTCCTTCTTCTACAAAGACACGGTTTCTGCTGTTTTCACTTCTTCCCATGATGAAATAGGCCGCAACTGCTTTCGTTCCGTCTGCAGATCTGCCAATTACAATTCCTCTTCCCGGGTATGAATTTCCTCTCAGTTCCTGTTCCAATGATATCATCTTCATGAACAATTCTCCTTTTGTCTTATGTTTTGATTTTACCATGATCCGGATCGGTATAGTGAATCTTCATAACGAAAATCACTATACCCGGCTTTTCCCGTTTTCTCCATACTACGCAGAAATTATGCTGAAAATGAAAAAAGCCTACAATCCGAGCTACACTGCCCAGACGGTCGGCTTCAAACCCTTATACTCCCCGTGGTAAACTCCACTTCCGTCAGTCATATAAGTTACTTCAAAAATAGCATTTATTTTTCTTTCTGTCAACCCTCTTTTTATAATTCCAGCCCTTCAGCAAACAGTAACGTTTTGTTCACTCCGTGCACAGTAACACCTGGTTACCGATGAAGTGGCAGACGCACTTTCATCTGTTCTCCCCGATATCTGTCGTAATGTTTTCGAATAACCACTGCTGAAATCAGACAGCAGCCAACACCGATACCCGTCATCGCCACACGACAGAAAACATTAACCGAAAACAACACAAATGTGCAGATTGAACGGTAAAAGTGTGGCTCGATCACGATCACCAGGGAAAAGATCAGATACAAAGCTGCCAGTGACAGTACCGGAAGCCAGAACGGTACCAGTCCAAGCAGAACCCCGAAGGATACTGCAATGGCCTTTCCACCTTTCTGTGGCTGAAAGAACGGACAGGCATGTCCAAAAACCGGAGCCGCCAGAATCAGTGCAAAACTCCATCGTGCCGGATCCACCCGTCGCAATGCCAGGTGCACCGGGAGATAACCTTTCAGAAGTTCCATGCAAAGTACCAGGATACCGATTGGTATACCCACACAGGTAAATGCATTCGCTGTTCCCGGATTTCCATCCGGGCTTTCCGCTGTAATGTCAATTCCTTTCAGTGCTTTTGGCAGCAGATAGCTGTACAGGACACTGCCTGACAGATACCCGCCTATGATATAACCCCACTCCTGCCATGTAATCATCTCTCATCACCCTGCTTCTTTCTGTACTTTTGGATTGCTTTCAACCGGAAGTATTTCGTTTCATCCTCTGCATTTCTGCTATCTTATATAAACTATATAACAATTCCGTTTTTTCAGATCATAAATTAAAATGTTTCCGTATTACTATTCACTGAATAATTTCTAAATCTATAATTCTGTTTTCTTTATTGCCGGTCAGTTCTTCCAGCAGCTTACAGATACGTTCTGCCGCCTCCGGCCTGCTGTTCTTTTTCTGTGCTTCCTGCATCTGCGCACGCAGTTTTTCCCGCTCCAGAAGTTTTTCTCCCGTGCGCACCTGTCCGACAAACGAACGTTTTCCGATGGACATGCCATGTTTCTGAAAAAATTCCACATTTTTCGTCTCGCATCCCGGAATCGGATTCGTATGTACCATCGGAATTCTCATCATGGCTGCTTCCGTGCTACTCAGCCCCCCGGGCTTTGTAAAAATCACATCACAGGCTGCCATATAAGCCGCTACCTGATCCGTATAGCCGAGAACCTTCACATTCTTTCTATGAACCAGCTCCCGTTTTAAAAGTTTTTCCAGCTTTTTATTATTACCACAGATAACTACCATATTTTCATCCGCTTCCATCCTGCGTGCCAGTTCCAGTACAAAAATCTGGATCTTTCCAAAACCCATACTGCCTCCCATCACCAGATAACTTTTGTTATTCTGTGGAATATGACAAATTTTTCTTGCTTCCTTCTTATTCCATTGTTTCATAAAGCTCTGGCGTACCGGAATTCCCCACGGAAGAAGTTTTTCTCTCGGAATACCCCGTTTTACAAACTCTTCGATCAGATCTTCATGGGGAATCACATAATACTCGCAGTCAGTTTCCTCCCAGAAAGGAATACAGGTATAATCTGTTCCGATCGCAACCACCGGAATCTTCAGCCACCCTTTTTTCTTCATTGCCGTCAAAGTCTCTGCGGGGTACAGATGCGGAGTTACAACAGCATCAAACCGCTTCTGTTCCAGATAGCCCTTTAATGTCCCCGCCAGAAGACTGCAGGCATAATATACCGGTGACTTTCTCTTATCTGAAGAAACCCAGCCTCCCAGCCGGTAACCCAGACCAAATAACAACGGAAAATGCTTCACGATTCCCACATAGGCTCCGCCCACAGCTTTCGATGTCCGCGCTCCTTTCAGAAGCATCATATCTTCCATCACTACCTGATGTCCCTGCAGTTCCAGATATTCTTTCACCGCCCAGCCGGCAGAATTGTGTCCCTCCCCGGTATTGCAGGATAATATCAATATCTTCATTCGTCCGTCTCCATTCTGCATTCTGTTTCCTGTTTTGCCTGATACTTTTACTTTCTGTTGCTCACAATATACGATTCTGCTCTTTTCTTTTTATCATACCAGTTTTCTGTCTGTTTTTCAAACAACACCGTTAATAACCTTTGTATTCCTTCTTCTCTTTTTATAAAAACTCCGTCACATGTTTTCTGTATCGTAACGGAAACATATTTCTCTGGCAACCCGGATTCTCCCTTTTCTCCACTGTAATCGTGCAGAAAAATTCTTTCCACATCTGCGTATAAAGATCTTCCTGCTGTTCCGTCTGACAAAGCCGCTCCATCTCTTCTTCCCGGAACTTTGTAACATAAAACGGCTCATTTTTCGGATGGATCACCCCCAGGCCTCGCCTATCATCAATGATCATCCAGTCTTCCGATGGCATCCGGTCTGCAAAATGTCCTGCTACCAGTGCCACCACATTTCCCTTTGGCTCCATATGCGCGACATAAATCCCCGGTTCGATTCTCGTAAACCGTAAAAATTCTCGGAAAAAATGTCTTTCATTCGATACCTGTCGACTCAGTTCAAAGATCTGCATCACTGATTCTTCTCTCAGACACTCGGTTACTTTCCCTCCCACAGCAAATCCTATCCTCAGAAAACGATAAATATCATCCAGCCGCCCCTGATCATTGCTCATAGCCGCCAGATAGACCTGATAATAGGCTTTTGCAGATATTTTGGTCCGAATTGATCGAACCACCTTGTGTGCCAGCTCCGGATCCACCTCCACATGAACATATTCCGTCAGAAGGTCCATCTGTTCCACCGGTTCGATTTCCAACCTGACGTTCTGACTTCCTTTTTTTGCCTCCCATACCCGGTATATACAGGTCATCATACTCTCAAAATCTTCTTTACAAGTAAAACAATACATCCCCGTTCCCTTTCTTCTCATGCCTGCACACCAAAATCTCCGAACAACGACATCTGATGATACTCCTGCTGATTCATCAGCTGCCAGTTTTCTCTATATTCTACACTGGTCAACTGTTTGGTGATAAAATTCTCTTCCATCGGAATCCTATACATCATCTTTCCGTTACAGGTGATAAAATAATGCGCTCTTTTTAAAACGACACCCATCTTTTTCAGATGGTCAAAGTCCAGACTTCCGTATCTCCTTGCGCGCACGATCCTGCCCGCTGATTTTGGTCCCACACCCGGAATCCGCAGGATCCGCTCATAAGATGCAGTATTGATCTCCACCGGAAAAAGTTCCAGATGCCGGAGTGCCCACTCACACTTTGGGTCAATCTGCTCGTTAAAATTCGGTCTCTGTTCTGACAATAATTCCTCCGCATGGAATCCATAAAACCGTAGCAGCCAGTCTGCCTGATAGAGACGGTGTTCCCTTAAAAGGGGTGGTTTTTCATCAATCCCCGGGAGATCCGGGTCTTCGTTCACAGGCACATAGGCAGAGAAAAATACTCTTTTAAGATCATACTTCTGATACAGGTTCTGCGTCGTGCAAAGCAGATGGTAATCTGTCTCTGGTGTTGCCCCAATGATCATCTGTGTACTCTGTCCCGCAGACGCAAAGGGTCGGTTTTTCAATTTTTCATGTTCTTTTGTTGTAATCCGATAAACGGAAGACTCTCCGATCCGATCCGTTTGATTTCCCGTAATTTTCCTCTGCTCTTCCGAAAAAATACTGTCCGTCAGATACCGATTGGATGTGCTCCGTTCCAGATACGCACTTTTCCCCTGTGCCAGTCGGTTCGCAGCAATCGTATCCGTCACCTTCGCCATCGGCTTTAATATTGTCTGATGAGACTTGTTAGGGGCAAGTTTTTTCATTCCCTCTGCTGTCGGCAGTTCCAGGTTGATACTCATACGATCTGCCAGATAACCGGCACGCATGATCAAGTCGTCCGGTGCCCCCGGAACTGCTTTTACATGAATATATCCGTTGAAATGATATTCAGTACGGAGAAGCTGCAGCGCCTCACACATCTTTTCCATCGTATATGCAGGATTCTTTTGCACTCCTGAACTGAGAAACAGCCCTTCGATATAGTTTCTTTTATAGAATTCCACTGTCAGCTCACACAGTTCCCGGGGTGTAAATGCAGTACGCTCTGTATCGTTCGATACCCTGTTTGCACAGTATTTGCAGTCATAAACACAATGATTCGTCAGCAGCACCTTTAATAGCGAGATACATCTGCCATCCGCTGAGAAACTGTGGCAGATTCCACAGGCTTTTGAATTGCCCAGAGATCCTTTCATACCCTTTCTGTCCACACCACTTGACGTACACGCAACATCATACTTTGCCGCATCTGCCAGAATCCGCAGTTTTTCCTGTATCGACAGCCCTTGTCTCAATTCCATTTCTTTCACCTCCATCATTTCTTTCATTATACACGAATATATGTTCGGTGTAAATCTTTTTCGAACATTTGTACGTATTATTGTTTCAGGTGTCTGCAGAGCCTGCCTCCGAAAGCTGCTTTCAGATACTAAGTACGAAAAAAAGAAAAACTTCTGTCAGTGCATTCGCCAACAGAAGTTTTTCTTTTTTCACTTGTTAATGAATTAATGTAATTGTTGAAAACAGAGATGCCAGTGTATTGGCAACTGTAGACATACTCTTAATAAAAATATCCAATGCCACACCGACAACGTCTTTTCTTGTATCACCAACAGTGTCACCGGTAACTGCTGCTTTGTGAGCAGCCGATCCTTTCCCGTGCCCTTCAAGAGCTTCACTTTCAATGTATTTTTTCGCATTATCGAAAGCTCCACCGGAGTTACCCATAAACAGTGCACGCGGAATCGCCACGATTGTGGCACCGATCAGGATACCGCCTACAAACTGTACCCCAAAGACAAATCCGCCGATTACCGGGATACAAAGTGCCAGTACAGACGGTACTACCATTTTTTTCAAAGCCTGGTTTGCAGCCATACCGATCAGTTTATTATAATCCGGTTTTACTTTTCCTTCCAGTACACCGGGAGTGGAAAGCATCTTATCACCCTCATCGGCCATCAGTTTGGCTGACTCGATAGTGTTATCAGTGAGCATCGCAGAGAAATACTCGATCAGTGCACCACCGATCAGGCCACCGGCAACCACAATGAATGATGCAATATTTAATACCGGCTCTTCTCCTTTTGCTGTATAGTTTCCTACATAAGCCACAATCAGGGATACAGCTGCAAATGCAGCTGAACCAATAGCAAACCCTTTTCCGATCGCCGCTGTTGTATTGCCTACCGAATCCAGCTTGTCCGTGATGATACGGACTTTGTGTTCCAGATGACAGGATTCTGCCAGACCACCTGCATTGTCTGCGATTGGTCCGAAAGCATCGATGGATACCGTTGCGCCTACGAAAGAGAGCATACCCAGTGCAGAAATTGCTATTCCATAAGTTCCGCTGATTTTTCCGGAGATAAACAGGGCAATACCGATGATGAGGATAGGCAGTAAGGTGGAACGGGATCCGATCGCATCACCTTTTGTGATAACGAAAGCCTCGCCCTCGATTGCCATCTCTGCCAGTTTTTTCGTCGGCTTGTATTTGTCACTGGTATAATATTCTGTAATACTTCCGATCGCAATTCCGCTGACGATACCGAGGATACTTGAAATCCACGGAGATATCCATCCACAGACCATATCTTCATATAACGGAACATTTCCAAACATCATATACGAAGCAGCCAGACCCAGGATAACCGTAATTCCTGCTGAAATCCAGGTGGCAAGATTCAGTTCTCTTGACGGATCATCTCCCATCTTCCGTATAAATGCGTAACTCAGGCCGATCAGACATCCAATCAGACCGACACCGGCAAGAATCACCGGGAAAATAATCATACGGATAAAGGTTTCATCAGATACATTCACGATTCCATTGATAAATAAGGTAACTGCAATCATAATAGAAGCTGCGATGGTTGCAACGAAGCTCTCCAGAAGATCTGAACAGTTACCTGCGATATCATTGACATTATCTCCGATAAAGTCTGCAATAACATTTGGCACACGACTGTCATCCTCCGGCATATCATGGCGAATCTTGGCAAGAATATCAGATGAAATATCTGCCGCCTTCGTGTAGTTACCACCTGCAACCCTGTTGAACATGGCTACGATTGAACATCCCAGAGAGTATGTAGTGATTCTCATGATGGAAGGATTGCACTCTAGGTTTGCCACCAGTCCGTGACCTGTTGCGTGAGGATCCACACCCCAGATGATCAGCACCAGCAACAGTCCCAGCATACCAAATGCCTGTACAGCAATGCCACTGACACTTCCACCGCTCAATGCTACTTTTACGGTCTCTCCGATAGAAAGTGATTCTCTTGCCTTGTTTGCTGTACGTACATTGGCATAGGTGGCACTCTTCATACCAATGATACAGACCAGACTGCTCATCAGCCCGCCTAGCAGAAATGTGATTCCACTTGTGGCTTCCACAAACAGACTAAATACCAGAGCAATAATGACTCCTATGATTGCGATCACCTTAAACTCTGCTTTCAAAAATGTACCCGCACCACTCCGAATGATACCGGCCATCTCTACCATCTCGTCGTTTCCCTCTTTCATTTTCTTTACTTTGTTGAAATTAAAAAGGACAAAAACGAGAGCAACTACTACGACAGCTAACACTGCGTACCAAATAACGGAACTATCCATAAGCTCCACCCCCATAAAATATATTTTTGCAAATTACCGCCTCATCCGGTAACGATTGCCCAAATAGCTTTATATTTTTTTACAAATAAAGGTTCTTTCCACCCCTGTAAATCGCCTTTATTTTCATAAATCGACCTTCTTCCCAATTTATCATCATATTATCATATATTCTTATATTTTTCAATAGATTCTCTTTGTATTTTTATTTATTTTACACAATACTCTTTCTTTTTTCATTTGTATTTTGTCATCATTTTACATATTTTTTATTGTATATCTTTGTTTTTCTTGTTATTATTTTTTCAACCCTATGCGTATATTCACAGAACAAAAGTATCTCTTGCCACATTGTCACTGAATGTTTTCTGTAAACGAGATGACATACGCTTTGTGAATTTTACTCGTCGCATTACATATTAATAATTGATCCAGTGGATCGATTTTGATTATCGCAGTGCCCGCCAAATCTACATATATGAGATTTCTCTCACTGCTCGCGTAAATCAAAAAAAGACCCCGTGGTCTGAATCACTTCAGACCCTCGGGGTCAATCTTTACGTTTGGACACAATTCATGTTTTCACATGCTTTTATATAAATTTAAATTATTTCTGATTGATTGCTGCCTGTGCTGCTGCCAGTCTTGCGATCGGTACACGGAACGGTGAGCAGGAAACATAGTCCAGACCCAGTTTGTTGCAGAATTCTACAGAACTTGGATCTCCACCGTGTTCTCCACAGATACCTACATGCAGGCTTGGATTAACCGGTTTTCCTAATTTCAGAGCCATATCCATCAGTTTTCCAACACCTACCTGATCCAGTTTTGCAAATGGATCGTTTTCGAAGATCTTAGCATCATAGTAAGCATCCAGGAATTTACCAGCATCATCACGGGAGAAGCCGTATGTCATCTGTGTCAGGTCATTTGTACCGAAGCAGAAGAAGTCAGCTTCTTTAGCGATCTCGTCTGCAGTCAGAGCTGCTCTCGGGATCTCGATCATGGTACCAACTTCATATGTCAGGTCACTGCCAGCTGCTGCGATTTCTGCATCTGCTGTCTCAACAACAAATTTCTTAACATATTTCAGCTCTTTGATATCGCCTACCAGCGGAATCATGATTTCCGGTTTTACATTCCAGTCCGGATGAGCTTTCTTAACGTTGATAGCTGCACGGATAACTGCGCTTGTCTGCATCTTAGCGATTTCCGGATAAGTTACAGCCAGACGGCATCCACGATGACCCATCATCGGGTTGAACTCATGCAGAGAATCGATGATAGCTTTGATCTGCTCAACAGTTTTACCCTGAGCATCAGCCAGTTTCTTGATATCTTCTTCTTCAGTAGGAACGAACTCATGAAGCGGCGGATCCAGGAAACGGATAGTAACCGGGTTACCTTCCAGAGCTTCATACAGTTTTTCGAAGTCTCCCTGCTGTTCCGGAAGGATCTTAGCCAGAGCTGCTTCTCTTTCTTCTACTGTTTCAGCACAGATCATTTCACGGAATGCATCGATTCTGTTGCCTTCGAAGAACATATGCTCTGTACGGCAAAGACCAATACCTTCTGCGCCCAGCTCACGAGCTTTTTTAGCATCTGCCGGAGTATCTGCGTTTGTACGAACTTTCATAGTTCTGTATTTGTCAGCCCATCCCATGATTCTTCCGAATTCACCTGCGATTGTAGCGTCTACAGTCGGGATGATACCGTCATAGATATTACCTGTGGAACCATCCAGAGAGATTGCATCTCCTTCATGGTATTCTTTTCCAGCCAGTGTAAATCTCTTGTTTTCTTCGTCCATTGTGATATCTCCACAACCGGATACACAACAGGTTCCCATACCACGGGCAACTACTGCTGCATGAGATGTCATACCACCACGAACTGTCAGGATACCCTGTGCAGATTTCATACCGGTGATATCTTCCGGAGATGTCTCCAGACGTACCAGAACAACTTTTTCTCCTCTTGCAGCCCATTCTACAGCGTCATCAGCTGTGAATACGATTTTACCACAAGCAGCTCCCGGTGAAGCTCCCAGAGCTTTTGCCATTGGAGTAGCAGCTTTCAGAGCAGCTGCATCGAACTGCGGATGAAGCAGAGTATCCAGGTTACGAGGATCGATCATTGCTACTGCTTCTTCTTCTGTTCTCATTCCTTCATCTACCAGATCACAAGCGATCTTCAGAGCAGCCTGAGCTGTTCTCTTACCGTTACGTGTCTGCAGCATGTACAGTTTACCATGTTCTACAGTAAACTCCATATCCTGCATATCTCTGTAGTGAGTTTCCAGAGTTTTGCAAACTTCTTTGAACTGTTTGAATGCTTCCGGGAACTTCTGTTCCATCTCGGAAATATGCATAGGTGTACGAACACCGGCAACTACGTCTTCACCCTGTGCATTTGTCAGGAATTCACCGAACAGACCGTTGTTACCTGTTGCAGGGTCACGTGTGAATGCTACACCGGTACCACAGTCATCACCCATGTTACCGAATGCCATCATCTGTACGTTAACTGCTGTTCCCCAGGAATACGGAATATCGTTATCACGGCGATATACGTTAGCACGTGGGTTATCCCAAGAACGGAATACAGCTTTGATAGCGCCCATCAGCTGTTCCTTCGGATCTGTCGGGAATTCAGCTCCGATTTTTTCTTTGTATTCAGCTTTGAACTGATTAGCCAGCTCTTTCAGATCTTCTGCTGTCAGTTCAACGTCCTGTTTTACGCCTCTGTCAGCTTTCATTTTGTCGATCAGCTCTTCAAAGTATTTTTTACCTACTTCCATAACTACGTCAGAGTACATCTGGATAAATCTTCTGTAGCAATCCCATGCCCAACGAGGATTTCCGGAATGAGCTGCCAGAACTTCTACTACTTCTTCATTCAGACCCAGGTTCAGGATAGTATCCATCATACCAGGCATGGATGCTCTTGCACCAGAACGAACGGAAACCAGAAGAGGATTTTCTTTGTCGCCGAATTTCTTTCCGGTGATCTCTTCCATTTTTGTGATAGATTCCATGATCTGAGCCATGATCTCATCATTAATTTTTCTTCCGTCTTCATAGTACTGAGTACAAGCTTCTGTTGTAATTGTGAAGCCCTGTGGTACCGGCAGTCCTAAGTTTGTCATTTCAGCAAGGTTAGCACCTTTTCCACCCAGAAGGTTTCTCATGGTAGCATTACCTTCAGTGAACATATAAACCCACTTTGTTGCCATTTAAACATTCCTCCTAAAAGTATATTAAATTTCCAAACATCTCCCACCAGGAAAAGCGGAAAACATTTTCACTCATGCAGTTCGCACTCGTATATAATAATTGTAATCAAAAAGCACATTATAGTCAAGTCAAACCGAAGAAAAAAGGAAAAATACCTTAAAAATCCTTCTGCTTTTTTCAGGATTTTCGGCACGTTATTTCTTTTTCATATCCAGTACCAGATGACGTGGCAGACCATTTACCATAATCGGCTGATAATCACCCTGAATTAACGGTTTTACATAGTCAATAAAGTCTTTTGTTACATAATTGCCTTCTTTGTTTACCCATTCTCTCGGCACCAGTTTTTCCTCATTGGCGATCCGGTGCACATCGTAGATTCCCGCAGATGACATGTACGGATCATCGGATACACGGTCTATTACCACCATATTTCCATTGTATCCTTCGTCTGCCGCTTTTACTGCTGCTCCGCCTACCATAAATGCTTCTTCGATATCTACTCTGGATGCCATATGAGAAGCACTTCTTTGCAGTGTAGAGAATTCTACGCTACGAGTCTTGCATCCGATCTCTGCACCCAGGAATCCGGCAAGATAAGCTGCTGTACCCTGTAACTGTTTGTGTCCGAATGCGTCTACATAATCTCCGCCACCGGACAGTTCGCACACATATCGTCCGTCAGCCAGTTTGATTCCTTCTGAAACTGCAATTACAATAGAACTCTTCTTCTGCAACAGTTCTTTTACTTTTGCCAGAAAATCTTCCACATCAAAAGCGATCTCCGGAAGATAGATCAGATCCGGTCCTTCACATTCCTCTGTTTTAGCAAGCGCTGCAGCTCCTGTAAGCCATCCTGCATTTCTTCCCATGATTTCCATAACGGTGATCATTTCTTTTTTGTATGTCAGCCCAAGTGCATCACGGATTACTTCTTTTGTGGAAGCCGCAATGTATTTTGCCGCACTTCCAAACCCAGGTGTATGATCCGTTAGAGCCAGATCGTTATCAATTGTTTTCGGCACACCGAGAAATTTTTGTTTATGTCCTTTTACGATGGCATAGTCGGAAAGTTTACGGATGGTATCCATGGAGTCGTTTCCTCCGATATATATAAAGGAATCAATCTCCAGCTTGTCCAAAATCTCAAAAATTCTGTCATATATCTCCATGTTTTCATGAATTTCCGGGAGTTTATAACGACAGGATCCCAAAAAAGCGGACGGGGTTCTCTTTAACAGTTCAATATCCAGATCGGAATGGATCTGTGTGGACATATCCACATACTGTTCATCCAAAAGCCCCTGAACACCATGCAGCATACCATATACTTTGTCAAATCCTCTCTCGATTGCATTTTTATACACACCTGCCAAGCTTGAATTAATTACAGATGTCGGACCTCCGGACTGTCCTACGATTACATTTCTTTTTTTGCTGGCCATTGGCATCTCCTCCTATAAATATTTTGTACGACAATACTATAATCGTCATTATACTAAATTATTATTGTTTTTTCAATATTTCTTTATGCGTATTTACTATTATTATAGTTTCCCCGTGTTTTCTTGTTGACCTTTTGTATAATACAGGTTATTCTTATACAAGATGTTTATACATTATTTATCCATAAAACATTATCAGATATTTTGTGAACCACGACAAATCGAGGAGGAAACATCTATGGAAGGTTTTGAAGTAACTAAAATCGGCAAACATATCTTTTGTATTCTGGATGCAGGAAATTCTTCTTTCTACATGGTAGAAGGTGATAAGAAAGCGGCAGTCATCGATACCGGGATTACCACCGGAAAGAAAATCACGCCACTGCTCCGTGAACTCACGGACAAACCACTTCTTCTTGTGGCAACTCATGTACATTGTGATCACATCTACCATATGGATGAGTTTGAAGAAGTTTATATGTGTCACGACGAAAAAAAAATAGAGGAAACGACGCTGCGCACCCTGACTGCTGGAAGACTGAAACCCTGGGATGAGATTCACGATATTCACACAGACTCTGTAATTTCTCTTGGTGGAACAGAGCTTCGTATCTGTCAGGTCCCCGGACACACACCGGGAAGTATAGTTATTCTGGAAACCAGGGAGAATTACCTGTTCACAGGCGATGCGATCGGAAGCGGATGTGGAGTCTGGATGCAGATTCCAGGATCAACGGATCTTAAAACATATTACGACAGTCTGATTCATCTCATGCATTGGCTGGTTGACAACGGTGGACGGATGAAGTTCTTCGGCGGTCATCATATGCAAGCCTTCGAATCTGTTGCACATCCGGTTTATAATCCACTGGGTCTCGGTGTCCTGGCTGATATGATCGACCTGGTGGGTCAGGTACTTTCCGGTGAAATCCAGGGACGTCCAAGCAATGTTTCAAGAGTATTCACCCAGGAACCATTACTTTATGCTTCGTATGGACGCGCAGAAATGCAGTATCTTCTTTCACAGAAATAGGGAACACAGTTTTCGATGTTCCATCCGAAAAAACAACGATTTCATATAGACAGCGAGGGAATTACATGAAAGAAACAATCTATACCATTCCACTAAACGATGCTTTTCATGCAGAAGATGAATGTCCTTTCTGCAGATTAGAACGGGATGCCGAACAGCACGCTCTGGAATTCATACTTGGCAAACAGTCTTCTTATATGGAGGATGATATCCGTATGGAGACTGACCGGATCGGCTTCTGTCGTCACCATTACAAAATGATGTATGATTTTGGCAATCGTCTCGGTTGTGGACTGATGCTCAGCACACATCTGAAAAAACTGAATGAAGAGATGACCAGACAGATAAAATCCTTTACTTCCGGCAAATCTACTCTGATGGGACGTCTGAAAAAGACAGACCTGAACCCGGATGCCCCGGAAACACCATTAGGACAATGGCTCTATGAAAAAGAACACAGCTGCTATGTCTGTGACCATTTTAATGCAACCTATCAGCGTTATCTGGATACTTTCTTTTATATGTATAAAAACAGCAAAGAATTCAAAGAACTTTTCAAAAACAGCAAAGGATTCTGTATGCATCACTTCCGTGACCTTGTGGAAGTCGGAGAAAAAAAACTGTCTGTCAAAGAAAAACAGGAGTTTTATCCGGTTCTTTTTTCTCTGATGGAAGAAAACATGAAGCGTCTTGAAGAAGAAGTTACCTGGTTTTGTGACAAACAGGACTACCTGAACCGCGACAAAGACTGGGGCAATTCCAAGGACAGCATCCAGCGTGCCATCCAGAAACTCGGCGGAGGCTATCCTGCAGACCCTGTGTTCAAAATTGATTACTGACCCTGTCTGTTTTCAAAAATCAAGCTTTACCAAGCCTGACTATGAAAAAGAGGAAGTAAGGCAAACTTTCCACAGTATTGTCTTACTTCCTCTTTTTTATCACAACTCTATTTTTTTCTTTCTTTTTCCAAAATCAATCTTCTTTGACTTTAAAACTCCATCTTCTTAGCAAGATAAGCTCTCAGATCTTCGATCTTCACTCTTTCCTGCTCCATAGTGTCACGATCTCTGACTGTTACCGCTCCATCTGTTTCAGAATCGAAGTCATAAGTTACACAGAACGGAGTACCGATCTCATCCTGACGACGGTATCTCTTACCGATATTTCCTCTGTCATCAAACTCACAGTTCCATTCTTTTGCCAGCATTGCATAAACTTTCTCAGCGCCCTCATTCAGCTTCTTGGACAACGGCAGCACACCGACTTTTACCGGTGCCAGTGCCGGATGAAAATGCAGTACCGTACGCACATCATTTTTCTCAGCATCCAGGACTTCTTCATCGTATGCGCTGCACAGGAATGCCAGTACCATACGATCCGCACCCAGAGACGGCTCGATAACATACGGGATATATTTTTTACCCTCTTCATCATCAAAGTAAGTCAGATCCTGCCCTGATACATTCTGATGCTGTGTCAGGTCGTAATCCGTACGGTCTGCAATACCCCACAGTTCACCCCAGCCGAACGGGAACAGGAATTCCACGTCAGTTGTTGCTTTGCTGTAGAAACTCAGTTCTTCTTTTTCATGATCGCGATACCGTACTTCTTCATCTTTCAGTCCCAGTTCATGTAACCAGTTCAGGCAGAAAGATTTCCAGTAATTGAACCATTCCAGATCCGTATCCGGTTTGCAGAAGAATTCCAGTTCCATCTGTTCGAACTCTCTGGTACGGAAAGTAAAATTACCCGGTGTAATCTCATTACGGAAGGATTTACCGATCTGTCCGATACCAAACGGCAGTTTCTTTCTGGAAGTTCTCTGTACATTTTTAAAGTTTACAAAGATACCCTGTGCTGTTTCCGGTCTCAGATATACGGTATTCTTTGCATCTTCCGTAACACCCTGAAAAGTCTTAAACATCAGGTTAAACTGACGGATATCAGTAAAGTTATGTTTTCCACAGGTCGGGCACGGTACCTGATGCTCTTCAATGAAAGCAGTCATCTTTTCCTGGCTCCATGCATCTACGCTTTCTTCCAGTGCGATTCCTTTTTCTGCACAGAAATCTTCGATGATCTTATCTGCACGGAAACGCTCATGGCATTCTTTACAGTCCATCAACGGATCAGAGAATCCACCCAGATGACCGGAAGCTACCCATGTCTGCGGATTCATCAGGATTGCACAGTCCACACCTACATTGTAAGGATTTTCCTGGATGAACTTTTTCCACCATGCTCTTTTTACATTGTTCTTCAGTTCCACACCAAGATTACCATAATCCCAGGTGTTTGCCAGGCCGCCGTATATTTCGGAACCCGGATATACGAATCCTCTGGATTTGGCAAGTGCAACGATTTTTTCCATTGTTTTTTCCATAATTGATCTCCTTTATATTCCCTGAGACATAAATATATGTCTAGTATTAACGTATTAATTCCCACGGCAGTCGACAAGATAGCATCCTGCCGGCACAAATTTTTAATTATTATCCGTGTATATCACATAACCATATGCCTGTGTAGTCACGTGGCTTTCATCGTCTGTACCTTCATCGGCTGAAAGCCTTGCCTGACTTTTATTTACCACTTTCATATTCTTGCTGACATACTGAATCGTTCCCGGCACCAGAACCTGCATCGGCTCACGGATAATGATCACCTGCTGCTTTTCACATCCGTCAGGCATTCCTGCCCTGGAAACATCTTTTCCCTCTGCATCTGTAAAATCAGAAGCAAAAGTATATCCTTCTTCCTGTGCTTCTTTTACAGTGCCCGCAAAAAAATCTATCTGATTGAAGCCCCGATAATCGGCCACAGACTGATATTCCAGCTGTACTTTCGCTTTCTTATCTTTTACCTGCATACTTTTTACCGATACAGCCTCACTCCCTGCTTCCTTGTTATATGCTTCCACCAGTTCGTTAATCTGCGCTGCCAGCTCCTTTTCTTTATAAGTCTCGTCAGAAAAATCCTCCAATAACAATTCCTCTACCGTTCCGCTGTCATCCACCGTCACTGTAGTTTCTGTCATTTTTTCTATTCCACCACAGCCGGTCAGTAGCAATACTGCTGTCAGTGCCAGTCCCAGCTTTTGTTTTTTCATGATTTTTTCCTCCGAATCACTCCTCTGACTTTCCATTACCGGATAGTCAGACCTATTATACCGTCTGGATAGTTAATTTTCAAGGTTTTTATAGTTGCGTTTTTCAGGAATCCATCACTTCAAGAATCTCCAGACTTTTAAATCGTTTATCGGTATAACGGTCTATGTAACGTTTTACCCAGCGGGTAACCTCCCGTTCCACCTCCGGTTTCAGGGTAAATGTATAGATTTTTTCCATCGGTGTTGCCACCATATATTGCAATGCATACAGTGCCGATGTCGAAACCGAAATTCCGTCTTTTACCTGTTTGCGACAGTTACTGCAGATACAGCCGGAAGCCTCCAGCGACAAGAAAGTAAGATCCTCCGTCCTTCCACAGATTCCACACTCAAAAAGCCGCGGATACTCTCCGTTGATCATCATCGCACGCATCTCGAAAATTGCTCGGATCAGTCGATTGGAAATTCGCCCCCGGATCAGTGCTTTCATCGTGATATACAGAAGATTAAGCATATCCGTCTCCCGGTTTCCCTCTCTTCCGTAGTAATCCGCAATCTCCAGAAAATAAAAGCCATAATATACTCCCGGCTGCTTTGCTGCCAGTTCTGTAAAATACTCCCGGATATTTGCCTGTGAAAGTGTATAAGCCGTTCTTCCCTCAAAAAGCTGAAAACTTCCGAACACAAACGGGTTCGCTATAGCAAGATAGGGGCTTGTGCTTTTTCTTGCCCCTCTGGCAAACGCAGTGATTTTCCCACGCTCACGGGTCAGGATCACCATGCGCTTATCATAATCCCCTACCGGCGTGGCAGCTAATACCATGCCGGTGACGGTAATAGGCTCACTCATACAGATCAGATCTCTTTCTTATTATATCCGAAGTTTTTCATCAGAGTATCACTGTCTCTCCAGTCTTTTTTCACTTTCACCCAGATCTTCAGATTCACTCTTTCTTCGAGCATTTTTTCGATTTCAAACCGGGCATTACTTCCGATTTTTTTTAACATGGAACCCTGTTTTCCTATGATGATTCCTTTATGAGAATCTCTTTCACAGATAATTGTTGCCTCGATATCTACAATATGCTGACCCTTTCTCTCCCGCATCTTCTCGATGGTTACAGCGATACCATGAGGGATCTCCTCATCCAGCGCATGCAGTGCTTTCTCACGGATGATCTCCGCAACAATCTGTCTCTGTGGCTGATCGGTTACCGTATCTTCGTCGTAAAACATCGGACCATACGGCATATATTTAAACAGGCTGTTCACGATGTCTTTCGTATTCTGCCCACGCAGGGCAGATGCCGGAATAATTTCCGCAAAATCATACAATTTCCGGTAATTATCGATTACCTGTAAAATATCTTCTTTTTTCACTGTATCTACTTTGTTGATCACCAGAATGACCGGCAGACTTGTCTTCTGTAACTGCTCGGCAATATGCTTTTCACCGGCACCAATATAAGTAGTCGGTTCTACCAGCCACAGGATCACATCCACATCTTTCAGTGTCTGTTCTGCCACATTTACCATATATTCGCCCAGTTTGTTCTTGGCTTTGTGGATCCCCGGTGTATCCAGAAAGATGATCTGTCCGTCTTCACAGGTATACACGGTCTGGATTTTATTTCTGGTGGTCTGTGGTTTTTTGGATGTGATAGCAATCTTTTGTCCGATCAGATGGTTCATCAGAGTGGATTTCCCCACGTTCGGTCTTCCGATGATTGCCACGAATCCGGATTTAAAATTTTCCTTCATATGTTCTCCTTTATTGTACCAGAGGTTCGATCTGTTTTAAGATTTCACGGTTTTTCTCCAGTGCAGATTCACTTCCAACGACACAGATGTTCCTCTGTTTCAACACTGCTTCTACCAGATCACCCAGTGCCTGAATATCTTCCGGCTGTGCGGTAAGGATCTGATTTCTCTCCTCCTGCAGTTCTTCCTCAGTGATTCCTGCAAACCATGCCCCAAGCGACAGTTCTCCTTTGGCATATGGGTTTAACGGCACATCCAGGTCGCTGATCGTACCGATGATATATTTTGTCATTTCTCTCTCATCTGCCGTGAATGTATGCAGATATTCCGGTGTATTTTCAAATATTTTCAGTGTATTTTTCAGATGCGGGTCACGGTAAGACACCAGGAAACTGTCTCCGGATTTTCTGAAGTTGCTCATACATCCATAAGCTCCACCTTTGACACGGATATTCATCCACAGATAATCATAACTTAAAATCACTTTCAGGATACGAAGTGCTCCGGTATACTCATATCCGGCTTCTTTGAAGTTTCCACTGACCGCTACATACTGTACCTGACCTGCGGTAGAAAATCCTTCGTTTCTTTGCTGCAGATCGTAATTGATCTTTCCTGTCTGTATCGGAGTCTGATACAGCAGATGACGCAGGGTGGAAACTCTTCCTTCCACACCCTGATAACCTTTTTCATCCGTCGTCACACTGACAAACAGATTCTCCGGGCGGAAGATCAAAAGCATCAGTTTCTTCAGATTTTCTTTCAGTATCTCTTTTTTCTCTTCAAAATGTTTTTCCAGTTCTTCAACCAAACGGAAATATCCGATTCCCGCGATCCGATCCTGAAAATTGGATACCGGAGAATAATAGGACGCTGCACGCATCACCGCGGTGGAGTGTCCTGCCGCCGCCAGGGAGGACTGCAGTCGTGCTTTCTGCTGAGAAAGAATCTCATACAGACGTTTGTCATCATCCAGTCTGGAAGTAAACAGAATCTCGCGGATCATGGAAAATACAAATTCTTCTTTTTGTACCAAATATTTTGTTTTTACACCAAACATCCGTATACAGTCATTTTTCTGGTCTTTTCCCTGGAATACCTGCAACCCGCAGCCGATTCCACCACTCTGTGCATTGATCTCATGGAAAAGTTCACCATAAGTAAAGTGGGCTGTATCCACGTATCCGAGAACAGATTTTAGGATCCCCATATAAGAAATCAGTTCATCCGGCACCTGTTTGGTATCAAATAACAGCGTCAGATACGTAATGCCGTTAGTATCCAGATTATGATGCAAAACGGTATTCCCCGTTACATGGTGTGGTGTATTATGGATTTTCAGCGCTTCTTTTCCGATATCACTACGTTTCAGCATCGGAATTTTGGCTTTTGCCTCTGCGCTGTCCTCGCTGTCCTGAAATTCTTTCAGTTTTCTGGTTTTCTCCACCAGTTTTTCCAGCTGTTCCCGAGACAGAGAGGCTTTATAGGCAGCCAGCTTCTCTTCTGTCTTCTTCTCCTCCTCTGTTGTAAGTCCTTTTTTCGGCATTCCCAATACCACAGCACTGTGCGGGTTATCCAGCATGGTTTCCTGAATCAGCTGTTCAAAAAGTCCTTCACCTGCTTCCTTCTTTAATTCATCAAAGGCTTTCAGTTTTTCCAGATGAACAAATGGTTTATTATCATCGTACAGCCAGCTTTCACATACATCAATGCTATACATCAGTCCACGCGGATAGGAACCATAATCTGACTCACGGAAACGGAATTCCAAATAGTTGATACCGGCAGCAATCGCCTTCTGATCAATTCCTTCTTTTACCAGCTTTTCCAGTGTTTCCCGGATCACCTGCAGGAATTTTTCTTTATCCTTTTCTTCTGCGCTCTTAACTTCCACAGTGAAAAACGGCTGATAAATACCGTCGTTATAACCCCCATCGACATCTTTACCGATTCCGGCATCTAAAAGTGCCTGACGAAGCGGTGCTCCCGGAGCCGAAAGCAGAACATAATCCAGGACTTCAAAAGCGGTACAGCGTTTTACATCCAGTCCGTCCCCTACTACCATACTGTATGTCAGATACGTATTTTCTTCTTCGGAATCATTTTCTCCTACCGGATAAAAAATCTTATGCTCCACCGTTTTTTCAAACGGTTTCTGTTTTGCGATCTGGGAATCTACAGTAATTTTATCAAATTTGCTCAGATACTCTTTGTCCATCCATTCCAGGCGTTCTGCCATATCCATATTTCCATACAGAAAAATATAACTGTTGGATGGATGATAATATTTTCCATGGAATGCCAGGAAATTTTCATACGTAAGATCCGGGATACATTTCGGATCTCCGCCAGATTCCACGCCATATGGCGTATCCGGAAAGAGTACATTAAAAATCTCACGTTCAAGCACCTCTTCGGAAGAAGAAAATGCCCCCTTCATCTCGTTGTATACAACACCGTTGTATTTTAACGGATCGTCCACCTGCTCCAGCTGGTAGTGCCAGCCTTCCTGACGGAATATCTCTTCCTTTTCATAAATATTCGGATAAAATACTGCATCCATATACACGTGCATCAGATTTTTGAAATCCTGGTCGTTGCAGCTTGCTACCGGATACATTGTTTTATCCGGGTACGTCATTGCATTCAGAAAAGTATTCAAAGATCCTTTCACCAGTTCTACAAAGGGGTCTTTCAATGGAAATTCCCGGGATCCGCACAAAACACTGTGTTCCAGAATATGTGCAACACCGGTACTGTCAGCCGGTGGCGTCCGGAAAATAATGTTAAATACCTTATTCTCGTCCTGATTTGCCAGAAGCATCACTCTTGCTCCGCTTTTTTTATGACGCAGCAGATATCCGTCGGCATGGACGTCTTCGATTCTTTCTTTCTGTAAAATTTCATAAGCACTGCAATCTGTAATCTGCATTCCTGCCTCCCATCTCACACACCCGGCTAGTTTTCTTCCGGTTTCTGTGTCTCTTTCTTTCCATTGTAATAACTATTCAGCAGTTCAATCTGCTGCGTTCTCAAAATCAGATTGATTCCTTCCGGATTCAGAACATAACCCTGCACATCTTTGATCATATAACGCGACAGCTGATCGAAACGCACCTGGATCAGACGATTCTGTACTTCTTTTCCACGATAATGTTTCACCAGTTCTCCGGTATCTGAAAAGATTGGCTGATAACGTTCTCCCTTTTTATTCTGTACATAGAGCAGGCGGACATTTTCTTTGCCTTCTTCATCTTTTTCCACATCTACCGGCATCAGATAAGTGGATCTTGCAAGATTCGCTGACATCTCCTCTTCCAGATCTTTTAATGCTTCTCTGTCAGGCTCCACTCCCGGTTTTCGTAACTCCTGCAGAAAATAAGCCGCAGACAGCTGTAACTGCGGGTTCAGGATCGGTTTCCGATTCTCCGGCAAAGCATCCACATCCGGCATTCTGACAATTTTTGTCAGTTCAATCTTGTTTTCCTGATCGCCATCGCAAAATACTACTTCATTGATTCCCATGGCAAACAGATTCATGTAGAACATCGATGCATCCTTTTTCTGCACTTTTACCGGAAGAATAAGTTTCTTTTCTTCTTTATATTTTTCCGCAAATGTTTTCAATTTATCCTGATCGGTAAAAATCCATACCTGATCGTTAAAACTCTCATCATCGCAGATGGCAAAGGGCATTCGTGTCACTGCGGAATATGCTACCAGCATCTCGTCCAGATTCTGCAATTTTTTAATAATAAACACCTGATCTACTGTCATTTTTCTATCTATCCTTTCGTCTTCCTTCGACTGCTTTCATTCACGTCGTTTATCATTAAGTATAACATAAAACACTCTTAAGGACAACGAGTGAAACATGCAAAACTTGTTTCACTCGTTACGGCACCGGACAAAATTTCATGCAGACAAGGACTTTGGTTCATAACCTGCAAAAAGGGCTGCCGCATACGCGACAGCCCTTTCATTTCATTGCATATCAAAATTGATCCAGTGAACCAATTTTGATTCATTCTCACAGAAAAATCTTAATTCAGGAATTAATCTTCTTTTCCGTACAGAGTGATCAGTTTGTTCAGATATGTGTATCTTTCTTTTGCTTCATTTTCATTCTTAGCAAACAGTCTTGCTGCTTTTTCCGGGTTGGAACGTTTCAGAGAGTTGTAACGAACTTCGCCGTCCAGGAATGCCTGATAATCTTCAGAAGCCGGTGCTTTAGAATCCAGTGTGAACTTGTTCTCTGCAGCCGGGTTGAAGCGGAAGTTATGCCAGTATCCACATTTAACTGCCAGTTCTTCTTCAGTCTGAGCTTTGCTCATACCTTTCTTGATACCATGGTTGATACATGGAGC
>QWCN01005052.1_pt1 | contig 52340 bp, 45 predicted proteins | sample 1972711 | NCBI WGS metagenome assembly QWCN01 (sample SAMN09866707, study PRJNA288562) | Human gut metagenome isolate term1_stool, whole genome shotgun sequencing... | isolation source: gut | host: Homo sapiens | place: USA: California
AGGTATCAAGGTGATACCGCACCATTCTCCGCAGCATGGTCTCCGGAAAATTTCTTCACCTGCCAAAAGCCATGCCACTCTGCTTGCTTTTTATTCCGGCTGCCACTGGCGCATAATGCCCGCAAATGCGCTTGGCACCGCGTATTCCCCGTTCAGCTCCGCGCGGCTGGCCCAGACGCAGCCCTCCGGCGCCGGGCCTGCGGCTGTGCCGCAAAACCCGCTGATCTGCCAGATGCGATGGGTGAACACATGGCGGGTGCTTTGCAGCGGGGCCTGCCACTGCACACAAAGGCCAATGGCGCGCAACGCGGCGTCCAGTTCCGGTTGGGTCATGGCGGTGCCCTCAAAGGCAAGGGGCTGCCACAGCCCGGCCAGCAGCCCTTTGGACGGGCGGCGCTGCAAAAGCACGCCCTGCGGCCCGGTGATCAACGCGGCCGTGACCGGCACCAGCGCTTTTTCCGGCTTAGCCGTTTTGACCGGCAGCTGTTCGGCCCGGCCTGCAGCGCGGCCCTTGCACTGAGCAGCCAGCGGGCAGACCTCGCACTTTGGCGCACCGTTGGGCAGGCAGACCAGCGCCCCCAGTTCCATCAACGCCTCGTTATAAGGGCCGGGGCGTTCCTTGGGCATTTCTTCCAGCACACGGGCTGTGAACTCGCGCTTGGCGGCAGGTTTGGTAATATCGGCAGAGCTATTATCCAGCCGGGCAAATACCCGCAGCACGTTGCCGTCCACCGCCGGGGCTGGGATGCCAAATGCAATGGAGGCAATAGCCCCAGCCGTGTAATCCCCAATGCCGGGCAGAGCGCGCAGGGCGGCATAATCTGCGGGAAGCTGGCCGCCGTACTGCCGGCAGACGATCTGCGCCGCCTTTTGCATGTTGGCCACCCGGCTGTAATACCCCAGCCCCTGCCACAGCTTGCGCAGCTTGTCCGGGTCGCAGGCGGCAAGGGCGGCGGGGTCCGGCAGTTCGGCCACAAAACGCTCGTAATAGGGCAGCGCCGCCGAGACGCGGGTCTGCTGGAGCATGATCTCGCTGACCCAGATATGATATGCCGAAGGCTCCTGCCGGAAAGGCAGGAGCCTTCGATTCAGTTCAAACCATTGGATCAGCGGTTCGCTGACCGCCCCCATTAAAAACCGCCGCAGGTGCGCGGGAAGGCAATGACGTCACGGATGTTGGGGATGCCGGTGACATACATCAGCAGGCGCTCAAAGCCCAGGCCGTAACCGGCATGCTTTACGCTGCCAAAACGGCGCAGGTCCAGGTACCAGTCATAATCTTCGCGCTTCAGGCCCAGTTCATCCAGGCGGGCCAGCAGCACATCCAGGCGCTCCTCACGCTGGGAACCGCCGATCAGCTCGCCAATGCCGGGCACCAGCATATCGGCGGCGGCAACCGTCTTGCCGTCCTCGTTCATGCGCATATAGAATGCCTTGATCTCTTTGGGGTAATCGGTAACAAACACAGGCTTTTTGAACACCTGCTCGGTCAGGTAGCGCTCGTGCTCGGTCTGCAGGTCAATGCCCCAGCTTACTTTATACTGGAAGTTGTCATCGTTCTTTTTCAGCAGTTCGATGGCATCGGTGTAGCTCACGCGGGCAAAATCGCTGTTGGCAACCAGCTCCAGACGCTCGATCAGGCCCTTATCAAAGAACTGGTTGAAGAATGCCAGCTCGTCCGGGCAGTTATCCAGCAGGTAGCGGATGACATACTTGGTCATGGCCTCGGCGGTGTCCATGTAGGTATTCAGGTCAGCAAATGCCATTTCCGGCTCAATCATCCAGAACTCTGCGGCATGGCGGGTATCATAGCTCTTCTCTGCGCGGAAGGTGGGGCCAAAGGTGTAAACCTTGCCCAGGGCCATTGCCATGGCCTCGGCTTCCAGCTGGCCGGAAACCGTCAGGTTGACCGGGCGCTTGAAGAAGTCCTTGCTGTAATCCACCTTGCCGTCCTCGGTCTTGGGCACATCGTTCAGGTCCAGGGTAGTAACCTGGAACATCTCGCCTGCGCCTTCGCAGTCAGAACCGGTAAAGATGGGGGTGTGTACATAGGTAAAGCCGTTCTTGTGGAAGAACTCATGCAGGGCATAAGCGGCCTGGCCGCGCACACGGAACGCAGCGTTAAAGGTGTTGGTGCGGGGGCGCAGGTGGGTCAGGGTGCGCAGGTAATCCATGCCCATCTTGTTTTTCTGCAGCGGGTAATCGCTGCCGCAGGTGCCCAGCACCGTAACGGTATCGGCGTTGATCTCAAACGGCTGCTTAGCGTTGGGGGTCAGCACCAGGGTGCCGGTCACTTCAAAGCTGGTGTACAGGCCGGATTTTGCAACCTCGGCATAGTTTTCCAGCTTGTCCGCCTGGAAAACGATCTGCACGGGCTTATAGCAGCTGCCGTCTGCCAGAGAGATAAAACCGATCTTTTTAGAATCGCGCACGGTTTTTGCCCAGCCGCAGACAGTAACTTTGGTACCATCCGCCGGGGTAGCCTTATAGAGCGATGCAATTTCAACTCGTTCCATGTGTTCCCACTCCTAAAATGCAAATGTAGGGGGTGTATCTGAAAACAAAGAAAATGACGACTATTTCGCAAGCACATGCCGGATTCAAGGCAAAAGGCCGCAGGAATCCTTTGTGGATTCCAAGGCTTTTTAACGCGGAATCCGGCTGCGATTGTAGAAATAGGGCAATACCGCATAATTCTAAGTGCCGATACGGCGAGCGAGGTGCGGCAGATGCCAAGCCAAAAGCGCAGATAATACTGGATGCTGCAAATGTGAGCGCCGCCAGTGGCGGAAACAGCGAACCGAAGCAGGGGCAGCGGTCGCAGAGTGCGAGGGGCTTTTGCCCCCGAAGCACGATGCGGGTACCACAACCCGACATTATCGAGCATTTTGGGGGCCGGCACGGCCCAGATGGCCGCCAGCAGCACCACTCCTGCCGCACTGAACGCTGCCCCCGCGGTAAGACCGGGCGTTTTGTAGGTAAACGCCACCGTATGGCTGCCGGGTTCCAGCGCCACGCCGAGGAAAGCCGTATCTGCCCGCAGCACTTGGGCCGGGGTACCGTCCACCGTCACGCTCCAACCAGTAGAATACGGCAGCTGCACCACCAGCACGCTGCTGCGGGTGGTGGTGATTTCTCCACCCAGGCTGTTGGTGCCAAGGGTCACATTCTGCAGGTTTTCGGCCCCAAGGTTCTCCGCACGGGCCGCAACGGTATCCAGCTTCTGGCATTCCACCGCCAGGCGGTCAAACTGGTAATAGCCCGCAAAGGGCAGTACAATCGTGATCTGCTGCAAGGGTTCATCACTGGTGCCAAAGTTATACACAAAGTCATGCCGGCCGCAGTAATACTGGCTGTTGGGGCGGTTATACTCAATGCGGCCCTCACCAATGTTGCTGAGCAGGCGCAGATAGACACTGTCCTTGCGCCAGAAATGCGCATATTGCTTTTGCAGGCTGCGGCGGTCATGGGCGCTCATGGCGCTCAGTTCTTCTTCGCTCATCGCATCCAGCGGGCTGGTGGCCGTGTACTGCATGCCCTGCACCACAAAGGCGGTCTCACAATCCGCCACCGGCTGGGCAATGGTCAGGGTAATGCGCCCGCCGTCCTGCGGGGCATAGTAGGTGGTTTCATCCAGCTGCTGCACGCCGTCCAGCTCCATTTCGGCTGCGGGGCTTACCGTATCGCCGGTCAATTCCGCTTCGGGCAGCAGGCCGGTTTCTTCCAGCACTACGCCGTCCAGCAGGGCATCCTGCTTTTGCAGCGGGGTCAGGGCGTCATAGGTTTCGCGGCTGATCTGGTTTTGCGCCGTATAGCCGATGGGCAGCGCCGCCGTATTGGGGTAAACCGCAACCGTGCTGCCGCCGATTTCCGCTGCCTGCACGGCCTGGCTGTCAAATAAGGCGGGCAGCGCCCCGGTGGAATCCGGTGCGCAGAGGGCGTATTTCACGCCGAACAACGTTTCCAGCGGGGTGCGGTTCTGCAGCCCGCGGTAATCATATTCCACCGGGGTGTTCTGCCCCAGTTCCCGGAACAGGCTGGAAAGGTAGCTGTTGTTCAGGCTGAAAAAGTACCCGGTGCCATACACATCCAGCAGCATGGGGCTGTTGATCGGCTCGTTCACCAGCGAGTCATACCGCCAGTAGCTTTGGTCCTCCATCAGATGCAGGGTCACGGCGGGGTTGTCCTGCACGGTGGTGCTCCAGGCGTAACCGGCGGGGCGGTACTCGTTCACGGCATCGGCTTCCTCAATGCCATAGTAGCCGCCAAGGTTCATCACCACGCCAAGGCAGCAGCCCGCCAGTAAAACAGCCTGCACACCGCGGCGGCTGACACCATCTGCCGCCAGCACAAACACGGCCAGCAGTACCAGCAGCAGCGCGCCCAGCAGGGCGGTCTCCGTGCGGCCCTGCTTGACGCAGAACGCCACCACGCAGTAAACCGCCAGCAACGCAAACAGGTTGCGCTTTTCTTTCGGCTCAAACGCCGTTATGCCGGGGCAGACCCGCGCCAGGATAAAGGCTTCCAGCATGGTGAACGCCCACACCCAGCGGTTGGAAACGTAAGAAATCCCGTTCAACACACTGCCCGCCTGCGGCACCAGCAGCAGGGCCAGCAGACCCAGCCACGCGCACTTGAGCACGGTGTTCTGCCGCGGCTTGGCAAACAGCACCAGCACACCCAAAAACGCCGCCGAGGTCACCCCCGCATAGGTAGAGTAAGCATCATACCCCATGCCGGTGGTCATGTTGGCCAGCAGCTCAAAAAAGCGGTAGAACGGGTAAGGCGCGGTTTCCCGCGTTAAGCCAAAACGAGCGCTGCCGAACAGCTCCTGCGCGGTGGGCAGCAGGGTGACGGCTGAAATTGCAATGCCCACCAGCGCAAACCCGATGAACTTTGCCAGCAGCGGCGGCAGGGTGCGCAGGTTTTTGGCCCCGTACCGCTTGCTATACACCGCAATGGCGTACAGCACCAGCAGCACCGCAGCCATATAAAAGAACAAAAAGTTGGAGAGTGCCGTCAGCGCAATGGTGGCAATGTACAAAACCGGGCTGCGGCCCTCAAACAGATCATCCGCTCCCAGCAGCATCAGGGGGAAGCAATACATCGGCACCAGGAACACCGGTTCGATCAGCCCTGCCTGGATGGGCCACGCACTGAACACATAGGCCAGCGTACCCAGCAGGGTGCCAAAGCGGCTGTTGCCATGGCGGCGGCTGAACGCCATAAAGGCCAGCCCCGCCAGGTAGAGCCGCAGCACGATCAGGCCCTCCAGCAGCTGCTCGGTCCACCGGCCGGGCACAAAGGCTGCCAGCAGGTCCAGCGGGTCACCCAGGCCGTAATAGCTCAGCGTGGTAATGATATCCGCACCGTAACCGATGGAAAAATCCCAGGTGGGCACCGCCGCGCCGGTCAGCACACAGCGCGCGGCCTGCCGCAGCCAGCGGCCATAATAGACCAGAAACGGGTAATGCTGCTTGAGGGTATCGCCATATTGGATAAAGCTCTGCCCGTTCAGCGCAAAAATAGCAGCCCAGATGCCCATCAACAGGGCAAACAGCGCCGTATAAGCCAGCACCAGCGCCCCGCGGCCCTGCCTGCGGCCCGGTGCGTGGATCAGGATGGTGTTCTGCATGGTATCCTCCTGCGGGGCGGGTGGTGTTCCGCCCCGGTTTTTATGGCAGTCCCGCATCGTTCCGGATGCCGTCCGTCGGGAATAATGCGGTGCCGCCTTATCTTTGTCCAGTATATTCTATTTTGTTTTGCGTTGCAAGGGCGTTTTGCCGCGGTTACACGCTGCCGCCAAACAGGGCTGCCAGTGCCTTTGCCGCGTACTGCCCGGCCCGTACTGCCTGCTGCACCGTGTTGGCGTGGCCGCCTATTTCGATCAGCAGCGCACCGGGGCTGACATCCTGATTATAGAACCGGTACCCGCACAGGACCGGCCGGGTCAGGCCGGGGTACAGCATTTCCATGCGTTCCTCCCACTTGGCGGCAAAGCAGAGGTTCAGCCGCCAGTTGGGCAGCTGGACGGTGCCGCCGTTATTGCACCCGGCAATGATCATGACCTGTGCAGTCGGCTGGCCGTCCAGCGTTGTCAGGGGGCGCACACGGGCATCGCCGCTTTCCATCGCGTCGCGGTGTACATCCAGCACCACTTTGATGCTGGGGTATTCTTCCAGGTAGCGCCGCGCTGTCTGGGCGCTGCGGGCGTAACTTTCGGTGTAGCTGGGGGAATCATGCAGGGTGGTATCGTGCAGGGTGGTGATCCCGGCATCGTTTAGCACTTTGGTCATTGCCTCCCCCACCGCGCACATGTTCAGGGTGGTATCTTTGGTGCGGGCGGTAAAGTCGGGGTCATACACCGGGGTGTCCCAGGTCTGGTAGGTTTCCGTTGCGTGGGTGTGCAGGATCAGCACCTGCGGGTCCGGGCTGCCGGGGGTAACGGTAAAGGGCAGCGCTCCCTGCGCCGCGGAGGCAATGGTTGAATCTGGTTCATCCGTTGCATTTTTGATACTGCCCGCCGCAAGGGCAATATATCCCTGCCCGCTGCCCTGGCCGAAAGTCCGGTCAAGGATGGGCGCTGTCGTCTGCACCCCCGGCGGTATGGTAATGGTTGGGGCCGGGGTGGCTTCCGGTTCCGCCGTGGGCTGCGGTGTGGGGCTGGGGGTTGGCTGGACGGATGGTTCCGGGGTGGGCTGCGGCGGTGATTCCGATGATTCTGCCAGGGCGGCAGCTGGCTGGGCCTGCGGAGGTTCCACCCCTGCCTGCTGCCAGAGCGTGAACGCCGCGCCGGGCGAACAAAACAGCAGGGCCAGAACCCTGCCGCCGGGCACCACACGCAACGCCAGGGCGCTGCCCGCTAACGCCGCGGTGCACAGCAGCGCACCCAGCACACGGCCCGTATTGCGCATGGCAAACACCCCCTTGCGGAATAGATATGCCCCCACCGCCGGGCAATATGCCCCCAGCCATGCCTGCCCGCCCCGCAAACATTGCAATATTAACGCCAAACACGAAAAAAATTTATAAAAACACTTGCAACCGGCCAAAATATATGCTAGTATAATTTGTACTGTTATGGGTAAACCAAGGAGGTGGAACGAATGCCTAATATTAAATCTCAGAAAGACCGCGTTGCTCAGTCCAAGAAAGAGGCTGCACACAACAAGGCCATCAAGTCCAACCTGAAAACAGTTGTCAAGAAGGCAGACGCTGCCATCGACAGCAATGCCGAGAACAAGGACGCCGCCATCAAGGTCGCTGTTTCTGCTCTGGACGCTGCCAAGAACAAGGGTGTCATTCACAAGAACACTGCCGCCCGCAAGATCAGCCGCATGGCTAAGCGCAACAACAAGGCCGCTGCTGCAGAATAAGATTGCATGAACAATGCCCGCCGGTTTTTATCGGCGGGCATTTTCATTTGTATATTGGTTCTTGGCACATATTCGCCGGTTTAATTCTGGTCCTTGCTTTTGCCCACCAGCGCGGCCATCAGGGCAAACACCAAACTGGCGGTAATTCCACCCGCCGCTGCGCCAATGCCGCCGGTGAACACACCGGGCAGCCCAATTTCATCCACGGCCTTCACCACACCCTGGGCCAACAGATGCCCGAACCCCAGCAGCGGCACACTGGCCCCGGCCCCGGCCAGCTTTACCAGTGGGTCATACAGGCCAACGGCGCTCAGGATAACACCGGCCACCACATAACCGGTCAGGATGCGGGCGGGGCTCAGCTTGGTGTAATCAATCAGCAGCTGCCCCACCACGCAGATGGCGCCGCCCACCACAAATGCCCACAGATAATTCATGTGTTCCCCTCCTCTTCCGGGCAGCCAAGCTCCACGCAATGCGCAATGCCGGGGATGCTTTCCCCCTGCAAAAAGGTCGTCTGGCTCATCAGCGCCCCGGTGGAAAGAAAGAGCACCCGCCGCCAGCGCCGTTCCACCAGCCCCGGCAGAACATGCGCTGCCAGCACTGCAGCACTGCACCCGGCCCCGCTGCCGCCCGCCTGCACGTTCTGGGCGGCAACATCATACAGCAGGCATCCGCAGTCCTGGTGGTTCTCCACCGGACAATCAGCTTTGTGCATCAGCTCATGCAGCAGGGTGCTGCCAACTTCACCCAGATCACCGGTAAAAATGGCGTCAAAGTCCTGCTGGGTGGTGCCGGTGTCCGCAAAGTAGTGCAGCAGCGTTTGGGCCGCCGCGGGGGCCATCGCGGCCCCCATGTTGTTGATATCCTTGACCCCTGCATCACACACCCGCCCAATGGTAGCTGAAAGTACCGGCACGCCCGCGGCCCCACTGCCCCGCACCAGGCAGGCCCCGGCAGCGGTAGCAGTCCACTGGGCGGTCGGGGTGCGTTTGCCGCCATATTCCAGCGGGGTGCGGAACTGCCGCTCCGCCGCGCAAAAGTGGCTGCTGCTCATGGCGAGTATTTCATGCGCATAGCCAGCTGCCGCGCAGAGGGCCGCCAGGCACAGCGCTTCCGCCATGGTGGAGCAGGCACCATACAGCCCGGCAAAGGGCACCCCCAGCTGGCGCATGGTGTAATTACTGGCGGTGCATTGGGCCTGCAGGTCCCCCGCGAAGGCAAGCTCCACCTGCTGTTTGGTAATGCCCGCTTTGCGCAGGCAATGGCGGGCACAGCGCTGCTGCAGCATGCTTTCGGCCTGCTCCCAGCCGGTGCAGCCCTCGGCATCAAAGCCCGCATCCTGTACCAGCTCATCAAAGCCCTGTGCCAGCGGGCCTTCGCTCTCTTTTTTGCCGCCCACGGCGGCCCAGGCCGCCAGCACCGGCGGGTGCGGGAATATTACGGTATCGCCCCTTCGTATCGGCATAACAGGCAATCCCCTTTCCGGTTTGTTTGGGCTTAGTGTGCCGCAGCGGGGCAAAAAATATGCGCAGGGCAGCCAAAGCAGCGCCCTGCGCGATTATTTTGGGGTCAAAACTTATTCATCGCCCAATACACCAGCCCCCACACCCAGGAAGCCAGTGTGCCGAACGCCAGCACCGGGCCCGCGATGGTAAAAATTTTAGCGCCAACGCCCGTTATCCAGCCTTCGGCCTTGAACTCCACCGCCGGGCTGACCACTGAGTTGGCAAACCCGGTAATAGGTACCAGCGTCCCGGCCCCGGCCTTGGCGGCCAGCTTTTGGTACCAGCCCGGCACCGTAGTGATGGCGGAAAGCATCACCAGTGTGATGCTGGTCAATGTTCCGGCAAGGTCTTTATCGTACCAGCTCAGGTAGAACTGGCGCAGGGCTTCGCCCAACAGGCAGATGGCCCCGCCCACGAAAAAGGCCCACAGGCAGTCCTTGACGACCGGGCTGGGCGGGTTGGCCCGCTTGACCATGGCGTCATAATTTTTTGGGGGCAGCTGCATACGGCACACTTCCTTTTATTTCAGTCTGCCGTTAGCTTTCCCGCCTGCCGTGCCGGTTATGCGCCAAAAAAGTTCACGTTGCCGCGGTAATAGGGTTCCGGCACCATGGTGCGGTACAATTCCTGCAAATCGCGGTGGATTTCTTCATCTTTGGCAAGCCCGCCCGCGGGCAGGCTGTAGATCTGGTACCGCACGCCAAACAGGCGGCTTTCCATAGCAGCGGCGTGGGCACCGGCCCGCAGGTAGAAGCCAATGCGCCGCCTTGCCACTGCCGGTTCTGGCGCTTCGGCGGGGTGTTCGCATTCAATGATCAGGCTCTGCTTGCGCGGGGCGTAATAGGCGGCAAGCTCTTTCAGCACCGCCGTGCCCACACCGCTGCCGCGGTACTGCGGTAAAACAGCAAAATAATCCAGCAGCACATTGCGGCACTGGGGCAGAACCGCCTGCCAGGCATATGCCATCAGGGCACCGGCCTCGTCATAAAACGCCAGCGGCTCATACAGGCCGCGCGTCATCATGCCCTGCACCGAAGCAAAGGGTTTCAGCTCCGATTCCGGGAAATCCCGCACCATCTGGCTGCGGTAAATGCTTTGTGCCTGCTCCACGTTCAGCAGCACGATCTTCATGGCAAACGCCCCTTTCCATTTGTGACAAAATTTAGTATAATAGAAAAAGACCCAACAACGCAAGCAGGAGGATTTTTCCTATGGAATGGACCGATATCCAAATTACCGTACCGCAGCAGTATGCCGAAACCGCCGAAGCGATTGCTACCATGGTATCCAACGGCGGCATTTATATTGAGGACTACCGCGACCTGGAACAGCAGGCATGGGAGATCGCCCATGTGGACCTGATCGAGCAGGACCTGCTGGATCAACCGCGCGATATTGTAAAGGTGCACATGTACCTGGCCCCGGACGAAAACCCGGCCGAGATCCTGCCCCTGTTCAAAGAGCGGCTGGAAGCCAGCGGCGTGGAGTACAAGCTGGAAACCAGCGGCATTGAACAGGAAGACTGGCAGAACGCCTGGAAGAAATATTACCACGCCATGGACATTGGCCAGCGCCTAGCCATTGTACCCGGCTGGGAAAGCTATGATACTGACCGAATTGTGATCACGATGGACCCCGGCATGGCCTTTGGCACCGGCACCCACGAAACCACCAGCCTGTGCCTGGAAACGCTGGACAGCATGGTAAAGGGCGGCGAGCGTGTGCTGGATATCGGCACCGGTTCCGGCATTCTGGCCATTGCTGCATTGAAGCTGGGCGCTGCCGAAGCCGAGGGCGTGGATATTGACCCCATGTGCGTGCGCACCGCCGGCGAGAATGCCGAGCGAAACGGCGTGGCCGAGCACTTTACCGTGCTGGTGGGCGATCTTTCTGACAAAGCCAGCGGCAAATACAACATCATCACCGCAAACATTGTGGCGGCGGCTATCTTGTCCCTTGCGCCGCATGTGCCGGTATTGATGGCGCCGGGTGCACGGTTCATTGCTTCCGGCATTATCGATACCCGCAAGGACGAAGTTCTGGCCGGGCTGCGTGCCGCCGGGCTGGAGCCGGTTGAGATCAAAGAAAAGCGCGGCTGGGTTTGCGTGATCTGCAAAAACGCCGCGGAGGTATAAACGCTATGCCGCACCGCTATTTTACCGCCGAAGTTGGCAATGGCCGCGCCGCCCTGAACGGAACCGACGCCCACCACCTGGCTGACGTTATGCGCGCCAAAATTGGTGAGAATGTGATTTTGTGTGACGCCCACGCTGTGGAGTATGTGGGCACCATTACCTCCATCCAGCCAGGCCGGGTGGAGTTTACCGTGACCGAGGGCTACCCCAGCGCCGCAGAGCCCAGTGTTGAAGTAACACTGTTTGCCGGGTACCCCAAGCTGGGCAAGCTGGAAGATACCATCCGCCACAGCGTGGAGCTGGGCGTGACCAATGTTGTGCCTTTTTTCAGCCGCTACTGTGTAGCTGCCCCCAAAAAAGAGGAAGCAAAAAACGAGCGCTACTGCCGCGTGGCTGTGGAAGCCGCCAAGCAGTGCGGCCGCGGCATTCTGCCCACGGTGGAGCTTCCCCTACCGGATTTTAACGCCGTGTGCGACCGCTTCAAGGACTATGACCTCGTGCTCTTCTTTTACGAGTGCGGCGGTGTTTCGCTGCGGGAAGTTTTCAACAAAGAACCGGGAAACCGTGCAAAACGGATCGCCGTGGTGACCGGCAGTGAGGGCGGTTTTGCCGCCGAGGAAGCTGCCCGCGCTGCCGAATGCGGCGCCGTTACCGTTGGCCTCGGCCCCCGCATCCTCCGCTGTGAAACCGCTCCCCTCGCCGTCCTCTCCGCCGTCATGACATTGACGGGGAATCTGGAATAATACGAAATAAAAATTAAAAAAGAATAAAGAATAATGCTGGTGTGCGTGCCGCGCACGCACATTAAAATAGCTTTGTACCTTCTTTTTTGAGCCGAGCAGCGCGAGGCGGTCCACCTACATTATTCTTTATTCATTATTCTCTATTCATTAAAAATTCTCCCCGCACCCTTATCATATGCCGTAGGCGGCAAAGGGTGCGGGGAGATTTTTATAGTTCGGTTTGCATCAGAATGCTTTTGAGGGTGTTGATGTGAACGGATTCCACGCAGAAATTGCGCACACCAATGCGCATGAAAGCGGGCATTGTTTCCAGGTCTTTTTGCATAATGCCGCACAGGTACAGCGGCACGCCGCGCGTCTGGGCTGCGTGCATCATATCCTGCACCAAACGCAGCACGGCAGGGTTATCGGCGGGGGTGGGCTTTTCCCGCCGGGAAACACCACAGGTATACTGCACCAAATCGTCCAGGTCCACGGCCAAAAAGTCAGCCCCGGCGTCAATGATCTCCCCTGCCATCAACGCAGCGGCGGGGATTTCGATCAAGCAGCCAACGGGCAGATTCCCGCAGAACGGCAAACCTTTTTCTTTCAGGCTCTCGTTGCAGCGCTTCATCTGGTCCATGCGGGTGCGCCAGGCATCCACATCGGGGATCATGGGGAACAGCACCTGCAAGGCACCTTCCGGTGCCTCCACTGCAGCCTGCATCAGGGCGGAAAGCTGGGTAAGCGCCGTGGTCTCTTCCTCCATCCGTGTCTGCACGCCATCCATCCATTGGCCGCAGTCGTCCGCAGCCCAATCGCAGGTGCGCACGGTAATGGGTTTGCCACCGCTGTTCTTGATGCATGTTTTATAGGCTTCCACCTGCTGGGCTTCCGTCAGCTCCTTGATTACAACGGATTCCGTGCGCAGCAGTCCAATGCCGGAAGCCCCCGCCTGAATGGCTTTCTGGATGGCCTCCGGTGCGGCGCAGGCTGCGCTGGCCAGCAGAACAAACGGCGTGCCGTCCCGCGTGCGGCAGGGGGCCGCAGCCAACGGGTCGGGCAGGGCGTTGCTGTTTTGCAGCTCCTGCCGCCGTGCTTTCACCTGCCGCAGCTGGGCGGCGGTGGGGTCAATGATCAGCTGGGCGTGTTCAGCATCCACCACTGCGCGGCAGCCCGCCGCAGCAGCGGCTACCCCCTTGCCCAGCTGGAATACCGCCGGGATGCCCATGCTGCGCGCCATAATGGCGGCGTGGCTGGTTTCACTGTCCGTTTCTGAGGCAAGCCCCAGGATCATGCCCGGTGCCTGACCAAACAGATCGCTGGGGTAAAACAGCTCTGCCGCCAGGATGCTGGGCTCCGTCAGGTGCAGACGGCGGCTGGGGCGGCCATCCAAAATATCCACCACGCGGCGGCAGGCATCGCACACATCCACGCTGCGCTCCCGGATGTAATCATCATCCACGTTTTTTAAGCGGCCTGCAAAAATCTGCTCCGCACGCTCCACGGCGGCAGCGCTGCCGGCACCGGCGGCTATGTAATCGCCAATTTCGTTGGTGAAGGATTCATCCTCCAACAGGGCAATCTGGAACATTAAAATATCGGCATCCTGCCCGCAGGCGTGCTGCTGCAGGCGGTTCAGTTCATCTTTTGCCAGCACAATGGCAGCTTCGTACAGGGCACGCTCCCGGAACGGGTCGCACACAATGCGGTGCAGGCCCGCCGCACCGCGGTCAATGCGAACAACAGGGCCGACTGTTAAGCCATCGGACACTGCCAATCCCTGAAAAGTTTGCATGTTGTCCTCCTTGTTGAACCTTCTTGTCTGTGCAGTCTCACAGGAATTTTGCCGACGGCATTTTGCTTAAAGTATGGCTGACCAGCGCGGTAACAAAGTCTTCCGGCACGGCTGTTGCCATGGCGGCTTCGCCAAGGATATTGCCCTCTTCCCGGCCAAGCAGGGTCTTATAGCGGTCCGCGGGGTCTTTATCGCACTGACCCATAAAAGTCAGGGCCAGCAGTTTGGGGGTATAGGGTACTTCACTCGGCACATCCACCATCTCCGCCGCTAGTTCCAGCGGGGCAATCGCGCCGCGGGTGGGGGCGGTCAAATTTTCGGAGAACGCCGCCGGGTAATGCTTATGCTGGCGGGCCAGTGCTTCGGTCAGCGCCAGGGTCGGCGCGCGGGAGATTGCCGCGCTCAGCTGGGCCTGGTATTCAGCGGCAAAGTCCTGCATAAAGCTGTTTTCATCGGGCAGAATGCCATACGCCGTACCGCCCAGGCGGCCAAATTCCCGCATGGTATCCATATAGCCCAGGGCAATATTTTTGGCGGCACGCACACCGTCAAAATCAAACAGCGGCCCCAAGTCCCAATGGCTGCGGATGATGCGGGTAGGCAGACCGGTCAGGTTGGGGCGGGTCAGCCCAACGCCATCCACATCCACGCCGATCAGCTCGGTTGCCCCCATTTTGGCGGCCAGCTCCAGCGGCATATTGTCCCGCCAGCCGCCGTCAATGTACTTTACCCCGTCAATCTCATAGGGACGCAGCGCCGGGAAGCAGGCGGAAGAGGCCAGCATATAATCTTTCAGCTGCCCCTGCGGGATATCATCCAGCGTACACTGCACGCTGCGCAGGGTGTTCATTTCGGTAATCACCAAACCGTACTTGATGTGGGATGCCCGGATGGCGTTCTCGTCCATGTACTGGTCAATGGTCTGACCCAGCGGTTCGGTGTTCAGCCCGCCGCCGCGCAGAGTTTCCAACAAGAAATCACGCAGTTCCTCCGGCGTTTTGCCCTCTGGCAGTTCCAGCACGCCGTGGTTATCCAGGCTGCGCCACAGGTCTGCCGCTTCGTTCACCTTGCCCATCACAAACAGTGCTGCGTTCAGGCTGCCCACACTGGCACCAGTGATCACATCCGGCAGCCAGCCAAGTTCCATCAGTGCCTGATACACACCAACCTGATAACTGCCCTTTGCGCCGCCGCCCGCAAGCACCAGCCCGCGCACGGTATCATGTTTTTCTGCCATATCCTGCACCTCCCGGTTGTATCCCTCTATCTCAAATTGGTATCACTTATATCAAATGGGTATTACTTTTATGAATCACGCTTATTATAGCATACCCAGCCTGTAAAAGCATATATTATTTTGCCGAATTTATTTACCACCTTGCAACCAGATTCTTAAAAGTGTATCATAAAAACAGCAGAGTTTATTTTTTGATCCCCCTCATACTGGTTTACCTGCTAGATTGGGCAGCACAGTAATCCAATCATTTTTCATCATCTTGCACACTGTGTTCGCCCATTAGGAAAAGGAGTTTATATTTTCATGAAAGATACCGCAAAAAAGCCGATCCTTGTCATTATGGCAGCCGGCATGGGCAGCCGGTTCGGTGGCCTGAAGCAGATCGAGGCCGTTGGCCCCGCCGGGGAAGCGATTCTGGATTACAGCCTGTTCGATGCCCACCGCGCCGGGTTTGAAACGGTCGTGTTCATCATCAAGCACGCAATCGAAGACGCGTTCAAATCCACTGTGGGTGCCCGCGCCGAAAAGGCCGGGCTAAATGTGCGCTATGCGTATCAGGAGCTGGATATTCTGCCGGAAGGTTTTACCGTGCCGGAGGGCCGCATCAAGCCGTGGGGCACCGCCCATGCCATTTTGTCTGCTGCCGATGTGATTGATGCGCCGTTCGCTGTCATCAATGCCGATGATTATTACGGCCGCACCTGCTTTGAGCTGATCTACAATTACCTGAGCGCCGGGCACACCGGCCCGAAATATCCTTGGGTGATGGTGGGGTATCTTTTGGGCAACACGGTCAGCACCAACGGTTCCGTCAGCCGTGGTGTCTGCGTAACAGATGCTGACGGAAATCTTGACACGGTAACGGAGCGCACCCGCATTGAAACTTATGATAGCGGTATCCATTACACGGAAGACGGCGGCGAGACCTGGGTGGACCTGCCCGCGGATACGGTCGTTTCGATGAACATGTGGGGCTTTACCCCGGATTTCATCACCGAGGCCAAAGCCGGGTTTGTAGATTTTCTGCGCAGCAGCCTGCCGGGCAACCCGCTCAAGTGCGAGTATTACCTGCCCACCGTGGTAACGGAAGCGCTGGAAACCGGCAAAGCGGAAGTAAAGGTGCTGACCACCCCGGACAAGTGGCACGGCATTACCTACCGTGAGGACAAACCGGAGCTGGTTGCCGCCCTGGCCGCCATGCACGCCAGCGGTTTTTACCCGAAAGAGCGGCTGTTTTAAATTTTAAGTGCCGATACGGCGAGCGAGGCACGGCATCTGTCGGAGCGGTGCTTAAGCCGTAAGGCGGGAATTGTGCGGTGTTGCCTTAAATAAATTCGCCCTCTTTACTACCTCACAAAATACTTTTCTTGAACCATTTAAAACGCTTCTAACGCTTTTATTGATATTTTTCATTATATTCTTATCATCCCCCATCTCCCCTTTTCCCCCTCAAACCCAAAACATCCCCGTTCCCTGCCGGTTTCACCCGGCAAAGGGAACGGGGATGCTTTTTACAGATTCAAACCCAATCAGCAATCACGCTGCATCAAGCAGGCTCACCGGCAACAGCGGGCTGGCCATCAACCCAATGGATAACCTTCTTAGGGCACTTGGTAACACAGGTGCCGCAGGAGGAGCACTTGGCGTAATCGATAACAGCAACATTGCCCTTGTCCTTGTTGGAGCACAGCACCGCGGGCTGCGGGGCCATCGGCTTCAGGCTGATGACATGGTGCGGGCAGGCTGCCACACAGGCGGAGCAGCCGGTGCACTTTTCGCGGTCCACAACAGCGCTGCCGTTTACCACATGGATAGCGTCAAATTGGCAGGCGCGGGTGCAGTCGCCATAGCCCAGGCAGCCAAATGCACAGGCGCTGGGACCGCCGGCAATGGCAGCAGCAGCGGCACAGGTGGGAATGCCGTGGTATTCAAAGCGGGTGCCACAGTTGCCGTTGCCGCCGTTGCAGTTTACAACAGCGTGCAGGGCCGGGCCACTGGCACTCTCAGTGCCCATAATGGCGTTGACAGCCTCGGTGGCTTTGGCACCGCCGGGGGCGCACTTATTGGTGGGTGCGCCGTTTTCAACAATCGCTTTTGCATAGTCAGCACAACCGGCATAGCCGCAGCCGCCGCAGTTGGCGCCTGCAAGGCATTCGGTGATCTGCGCAATGCGCGGGTCTTCGTACACAGCCATAAACTTGGAAGCCAGCACCAGAATAATGCCGCCCGCCAAGCCCAGAACAACAAGCACGATGACGGCGAAGGCAATACTATTCATCGATTTCTCCCCCTTACATCAGTGCGGCGATGATGTTTTCTACCAGACCGCCAAAGCCCATAAAGCTCATGGCAGTAATGGCAGCAGACACCAGCGTGATAGGCAGGCCCTTAAAGCTTTCCGGCGGGTTGGAGCGCTCCACGCGCTGGCGAACGCCGCAGAACAGCAGCATGGCAACCAGGAAGCCCACACCTGCACCGGCGGCGCAGATCAAAGCCTCGGCATAAGCCATACCAAAGCCCTGTGCCTCATAAACCTTGGTGTAATCCTGCACAGCCAGGATGGTCACGCCCAACACACAGCAGTTGGTGGTGATCAGCGGCAGGTACACGCCAAGGGACTGATACAGTGCATGAACGTAACGCTTCAGCACAATTTCGATCAGCTGGACCAACACAGCGATGACCAGAATAAAGATGACCGTCTGCATATAGCCCAGGCCGTTGGCATCCAGCAAAAAGATCTGCAGCGGGAAGGTAACAGCGGTTGCGATCACCATGACTGCAATAACAGCCGCGCCCATACCAACGGAGGAATCCAGCTTTTTGGAAACGCCCAGGAACGGGCAGATGCCAAGGAACTGGACCAGAACATAGTTATTAACAAGGATCATGCTAAAGAAGATGGTAGCAAAGGTTGCAACAGCCTGGCTCATTCCTTAGCACCCCCTTCCTCGGTTTTTGCCTTGTCGATTTCTTCCAGCATCACATCACCGCAGGTTTTGCGCTCAATGGGCTTGTTCAGCTTCTTTTCAATGTACACACACAATGCCATCAGGCAGCCGAACACGAAGAAACCGCCGGGGGCCTGGTTCATCAGGCTCATGCGGTCAATGCTTTCCGGGATGATGGTAATTCCCATCCAGGTGCCGTTGCCCAAAATCTCACGCACAGAGGACATGAGCAGCATGGTCAGGATGTAGCCGCAGCCCATGCCCAGGCCATCCAGTGCAGAATCCACAACGCTGTTCTTGCAGGCAAACATCTCGGCACGGCCCAAAATGATACAGTTGACAACGATCAAGGCCAGGAACACGCCCAAAGATTTGTACAGTGCGGGCACATAAGCCTGCAGTACCATCTGAACGATGGTAACGAAGGTTGCAATGATAACAATGTAGCACGGCAGATGCACTTTGGCCGGAATGACCTTGCGCAGTGCCGAAATAACGATGTTAGAGCAAACCAGAACGAACGTCATGGCCAGGCCCATGCCCAAAGCGCCGGATACCGTGGTGGTAACAGCCAGCGCCGAGCAGCAGCCCAGAACCAGGCGCAGAACCGGGTTTTCGCGGATGATGCCGGCGGTAAAAATGCGCCATTTGCTTTGTTTTTCAGCCATTTTAAGCCACCCCCGCAATTTCATTATTGTAGCAGTCGATTGCGCTGTTGATGGCGCTGACAACTGCACGGGAAGAGATGGTAGCGCCGCCGATTGCATCAACGGGGTTGCCAACCTCTACCTGCTGGGAAGCGCTCCAGCCGACATAACCGCCGTAGAAGCTCTCTTCGCCCGTCTTGGAACCGATACCGGTGGTCTGGGTGGAAGCATCCACAGACAGAGCGGTCAGGGTGCCGGTGGTATCAAATGCAGCGTACACGGTAACCAGGTTGCCGCTGTAGCCTGCTGCGGTGGACTGCACAACAGCCATGCCGTCTGCGGTCTTAACTGCGCCGGTCACATTGGCGGTGGTAACAGTAACATCCTGCAGATCATCCGCCGTGGTGCCTTCCGGCAGAACGGACAGATAAGCCGCCAGGGTCTCAGCCTTGGTGTTGGCTTCAATGATGGGTGCGGTTGCGTCGTTCAGCACAGCCAGCAGCGCGCTGCAGACCAGGCAGATCACAACCAGAACAATGACCGGAAGAACCAGTGCCTTAAAGTTGGATTCCTGTTCCGGAGCCTTTGCATTGTTTTCAGCCATTATTCTTTCCCCCCTTTCGCAGCTTTCTGGGGCTTTTTGTAGCCCAGCGGGGTCTGGTGGCCCCAGGCGTTGAACCACGGGGTCATCAGGTTGCCCAGCAGGATGGCGAAGCTCATGCCTTCGTTCATGCTGGCAAAGTTACGGATCAGGAAGGTGACCAGACCGATGAACACGCCATAGAACAGCTTGCCCTTGGTGGTGAACGGGCTGGTCACATAGTCGGTTGCCATGAACACGGCGCCGAACAGCAGGCCGCCGGACATGCAGTCCAGCAGGGCAATGTACGGGTCACGGGTAGCCAGCAGGGTCAGAACATACATAGTGCCAACGATGGAAGCCGGGATGGTGAACTCGATGGTGTGGGTAAACAGCAGATAAGCCAGGCCCAGCAGGATGGCGATCACACAGGTTTCGCCCATCATGCCGCCATGGATGCCCAGCAACATATCCACAAAGCTGACGCTGTGCAGGTCAACGGCTGCGTTCAACGGGGTAGCGGATGCCAGGGCGTCCACTGACATATCCGGGTAAACGTAAGCCGTCATGCGGGAGGTAAAGCCCAGGAACAGCACGATACGGCCAACCAGCGCAGGGTTAGCAAAGTTATAGCCCAGGCCGCCGAACAGCTGCTTGATGATAACAATAGCAACCAGTGCGCCCACAATGGCAATCCACAGCGGCATGCTGACCGGCATGTTCAAAGCCAAGATCACGCCGGTAACGCAGGCAGAAAGATCCCCCACCGGGTTGGGCTTGTGCATCAGCTTGCAGTACAGGTACTCAAAAACAACACAGGCAAGGGTAGTCACTGCGGTCAGCAGGATCGCACGCATGCCAAAAATCAGCCCCGACGCCACAATGCTGGGTACCAGCGCGATCAGCACGTTGCCCATCAGGCCGCGGGTGGTCGCATTGTCCCGGATATGGGGCGAAGCGGTTACGATCAGACGATCATCCATTCCTTATTTCCCTCCTTTGCGCAGTTCGCCCATGTACCAGGCCTTTGCCAGGCCCATGTTCTGGGCCACAGGGCGCTTGGCCGGGCAGGCAAAGGTGCAGCTGCCGCAGGCCACGCACAGATCCACGCAGCGTGCTTTCAGCGCATCAAAATCTTTTTCGGCAAAGTTTTCCAGAATTTCGACCGGTTCCAAACCCATGGGGCAGGCGGCAATGCAGCGCCCGCAGCGGATGCAGGGATCAGGCTCCGGCAGGGTGGCCATTTTGCGGCTGAACAGCAGCAGGCCGTTGTTCTGCTTCAATACCGGGTAATCAGCGCTCGGCGAAGCACCGCCCATCATGGGGCCGCCAAAGATGATCTTGCCCAGCTCAACATCCGGCTTAATGCCGCCGCATGCTTCGATCACATCGCGGTACAAAGTACCGATGGGCACTTCAATGTTCTGCGGCTTGGCAATGGCATCGCCTTCCACGGTAACGCGCTTGGTGGTCAGGGGCACACCGGTCTTCAGGAACTTGCCCAAGGTAGAAACGCTGGTCACGTTCATGATGATACAATGTACGTCTGCAGGCAGGCCCGGTTTGCCGGAAGGACCGATCTGCGGCACTTCGCGGCCGGTGCAGGTTTCAACCAGCGTTTTTTCAGCGCCCTGCGGGTAGCGCATGGGCAGCGGCTTGACCGAAACGCCCTGCATATCGCGCACCAGGGAGCACATCAGATCAATGCACTCCGGCTTGTTTCGTTCAATGCCGATGATGCAGTTGGGAATGTTGCAATACTTCATGACGGCAGTAATGCCGGAAAGGATCGTATCACTGCATTCCAGCATCTCGCGCGTATCCGTGGACAGATACGGCTCACACTCAGCTGCGTTGATCAGCAGGGTGTCAATGCCCTCTGCTGCCAGCTTGACATGCGTCGGGAAACCGGCGCCGCCAAGGCCAACCAGACCGCAGGCCTGCACAGCTGCCATCAGGCTCTTTTTATCGGTCACAACCGGCGGCACACAGGCCGGGTCAACCGTCTGCTGGCCATCGGCTGCAATCGCAACCGCCTGGCAGGTAGAACCGTTGACCATGCGGAACGGTGCAACGCCCTCAACTGTGCCCGAAACGCTGGAATAGATATTGGCACTGACAAAGCCGCCGGCTTTGCCGATAAGCGTACCAACACAGACCTGATCGCCTTTTTTGACGACCGGCTCTGCAGGTGCACCAATGTGCATCGACATGGGAATGATCACGTGCGCAGGCGTGGCCATTGTTACGGTAGCCATCCCGGCCGTGCCCTTCTCATGCGGCACTGCGGCACCCTTGGCAGAGCGCTTCAGGGATTTAAACATGGACTCATTTCCCCCATTTCATTGTCTGCCCTGTTATGGAAAGCTCCGGAGCCGGTCATCCCGTCCCCGCTGATCACAGCGATCGCCGATACACCTTTTTATAAAGTCAAACCGTCATTGCCCCCCACTGCCAGCCGAATCAAAAAAGCTGAGCCGCCGGGCCGATGCCGTTCCATGGCCGCAAAAACAAAAACCGCCTGCATTTGTCAAATGAAGCTCAGGCCGTTTTCAGGCTTTTGGGGCACACTGCTCCTTTACAAAAGATGTATTCTTTCCCAAAAGGCAAAATAAATACAGTATTATTGTAGCATTTTTGCCGTACAAGTCAAGAAGAAAGGGTCGCAAACCGCAATACAAAGTCGAATGTTTATACTAAAAAGTAAATTCTTTATGGGTTGCTAATACCGCCGCTCTGTTGGGCTTTCCACGGAAAATGCCTGTTGTGTATGTTGTTAATTTTTAGACATAGCGCATTGTTTCCTGTTGTTCCCTAAGGTGTATCTGAAAACAAAGAAAATGACGAATATTTCGCAGACACAAGCAGGATTTAAGTCAAAGAGCCTTGGAATCCTTTGTGGATTCCAAGGCTTTTTAACGCAAAATCCCGCTGCGCTTGTAGAAACAGACGATATTTTCGACGTTTCAGATACACCCTATGGATTTTCTGGGTTAAACACGCTGCGGGCTGCCGGTGTTCCCAATCCCCCGCCGCCTTTTGCGCAGCGGTTCATTGCCTGTTTTTGCAGCCAAACCGCTGCGGCAAGCCAGAGCAAAAGCGCATATATTTTGCCATCTCTTGAGTCACCCTGTATTTTATGCTCGTTGCTTCGTTATTTCCATATTTTATCAAAAAAACTTCAAAAAACGTGTTGACAAATGCCTGCCAGTCCGCTATAATAACTAAGCGTTGAGGGCAGCGCGAAAGCAAAGCTCCTTAACAAACATGCAATGGGGATTTGCATAATGGTAGTGCGACGGACTCTGACTCCGTTTGTGGGAGTTCGATTCTCTCATCCCCAACCACCGCAGCAGCAAAGTTGCTGCGGATTTTTTTTCGGGGTGTAGCGCAGTTGGTAGCGCGCTTGGTTCGGGACCAAGAGGCCGTGGGTTCGAATCCCGTCACTCCGACCACAAAAAGCTCTTTCACCGTCTGGTGAAAGAGCTTTTTGTTTTTCACGGAGTGACGGGATTCAGCCACTCACGCATCTTTTTAAAGATTTTCCCCCGCCCTTCTACAAAAATCTGCCAAGAGCATTTTCAGCCCTTGGCAGTGAAGTCTTTATTTCACCATCAATAAGTTTTCATCCGGATTTTATTTGGGTATGCCTCATTCAATCGTTTCAAAGCAAACCGTATATCCAAGCTCTTCTACCAAATCATTGTCAATGATTTTTCTAATGATATTTTTTGCATTTTCAAATGCTTTATCCAAAATACCGTTTTCAATAGCCCTTTCTTCCATTGCGTCCTGGCTTAAAAGTCCGAACATCTTCAACCTTAACCGGATTGAACAGCCCATCTTTCTGATCCAGCGTTTCAATGCTGTCCTTGTCAATTCGGTGCGAAAGAATTCTCGCTTTCGGCATCCTTTGTTCGTATGGTTCCACCGGCCGGCAGCTGCCCCACAAAAAAGGCTGGATAAGACACGGGCATTTCAGCCCGGCATCTTATCCAGCCATTGTTTCTTTTGAACAATCAACCCTCCGATGGTTGATTGCCAGTATAGCACGCGCGGTGTGGTCCGTCAATCATATTTACTGCACATTTGCTCATCAAATGTACACTTTGCCTTGTTATCGCCCTCCTGATTCAAGCTCCATACTATTTATTTTCTGCTGTAACTTTTCCTGTTGGCAGCACTTGCAGATATTCAGCACATCATAATAATACTGTATATCACTCCGTTCCAGATCAAGGCCGCACTTCCGGTTCAGGCAGCCGCGGCAGTAGCACAAAACTCCAATTTCTTTATTGGTCAGCATAACGCTTACCCTCCCCCATTTTATTTCGAGCAGTCGCTGTTTTTAATCCAGCTTTCCCATTTGTTCTTTCAAATCGGTCTTATTCTGCACAGCGGCTTCAATGGCAGCTGCCAGGGCCGCGGTAATGTCTGCTAGCGGCATGGCCGGGGTACCCACAGCTTTGCCTTCCAGCTGGCTGGCTGCATACGGCACATGCACAAAGCCCGCCCGTATATGGGGATAACTTTGCACGGTATGCAGCACGGTATACATGACCGCATTGCAGACGTAAGTACCTGCCGTGTAAGACAGCTGGCAGGGATAGCCCTTTGCCTGTACCCCGCGCACCATGGCCTTGACCGGCAGCTTGGCAAAATATGCCGGGGCGCCGTCCTGTACCAGCGGTTCGTCCACCGGCTGTGCGCCGTCATTATCCGGGATACGGGCATCCGCCAGGTTGATGGCTACCCGTTCTACACGCAAACCAGCAGCGCCGCCTGCCTGGCCCACATTCAGCACCAGATCCGGCTGGCAAAGTTCGATTTGACGCACCACTTCTGCGGTGCCGCGGGTAAAGCTTGTCGGGATCTCCCGCTTGATGATCTGCGCCCCGGCAATTTCATCCGGCAGCATTTTAACAGCTTCGTAAGCCGGGTTGATGCTTTCCCCTCCGAACGGGTCAAAGCCTGTAACTAAGACTTTCATTTCACTTTCCCTCTCCTCATCTTTTCAAATTATACCACACGTTTTTTCATTTTTCACTCCTATTTACAAAAATATCCTACTTTATTCAAAAAAAATGACCACGCTCGCACTTAGCGTGGTCATTTCATTAAGGCAATACCGCATAATTCTAAGTGCCGATACGGCGAGCGAGGTGCGGCAGCTGCTAAGCCAAAAGCGCAGATAATACTGGATGTCTTATCGAGCCAGCACCATGCCAGGGCGGGCGCCGTTGGCTTTCCAGATGTTGCGCACCTCGGTGGTATCCACCGGCACCTTGGCACCGCCATTCTGGCTGGAGTGCAGCACAGCCAGCTCTGCGGCCTCCTGTTTGGTGGTGTCTGGCACATCCTCGCCGCGGCTCATAACCACCGTATGACTGCCGGGGGCTTTCTGTACATGGAACCAGACATCCTTGCCGCGGGCAGTGTGCAGGGTCAGCTTATCGTTTTGCAGGTTGTTGCGCCCGATCAAAATTTCAAAGCCATCGCTGGAGCGGTAGCGCAGGAAATCCGCCGGTTTCTGTTTGCGTTCCCGCTGCTTATAGTATTTCAGGTAGCCCTGGCTTTTCAGCTCGGCGCGCACTTCGTTCAGGGCCTGCTCGCCGGGGGCAGTCTCCACCTCATACAGAACATTGGCAAGGTATTCGATCTCATCCTCGCCCTCGAGCAGCAGCTTTTTCAGCATCTGGCCGGCGGTCTGCTTCTTTTTATAATCGCGGAAGTATTTCTGCGCGTTCTCGTTGGGTCCAAGGCGGGGGTCCAGGCGGATGGTCACATCCTCGCCGGTATAGTAGTTTTGCACGGTGGCCTGGCGGTCGCCTTTCTGGATGGCCCACTGGTTGGCCTGCAGCAGCTCGCCGTACAGGCGCAGGGTATCGGCTTTTTCACTCTGGGCCAGTTCCTCCCGCCGGGCGGACTGTTTGCGCACAGCGCGTTCGTACAGGTTATGCACCGCTTTGTACAGCTCGCGGCTCTTCTGCTTCAACCGCTCGGCGCGGTCCTTGGTGGCGTAATAATCCTCCAGCAGCTCGCTGTAGGTGGGGTACTGCGTTAAAATGGCCGCACTGCCGTACTGCTGCGGGATAAAAAAGCTGAACTCTACCGGCTTGTTCACACCGTCCGGCTGGGGGATGCGCACTGCCGTGGGGGTGCCGCCTGCAGCGTGTTCATCCTTCAGGTTTTCAATTGCGGCGCACAGGGCCTGCTTCTGCGCTTCGTCCAGGTCACAGGCCAGCAGGGGCGTTTCGCCGCCAAAGGCACGCCACACAGCCTCCCGCGCAACAACGGGGCCGACACCGCCAACCGCTTTGCCCAAAGCAGAAGCCACCGGCAGGTCTTTTTCGCAGGCAGCGGCCACCATGGCGGCCGCGCTGGTTGCCAGAAAATCCGGCTTATTGGGTTTGGGCGGCAGCGTATACGGCAGTCCGGGCAGCAGCTGGCGGATCTCGCTGTCCTCAAAATCCACGCGCTTGAGGGCATCGATGATCTTGCCGCTCTGGATCAGCACCAGGTTGGAGTAACGGCCCATCAGCTCGGCAGCCAGGGTATTGGTTACCAGGTCGCCCATCTCATTGGTGCACAAAAAGTCAAAAAACACAATGCGGTCGCCGGGTTCCATATGCAGCCCTGTCAGACGGCCGCCGGTCAGGTGTTTGCGCAGCAGCATGCAAAAGCCCGGCGGGGTGAGCGGGTTTTCAAAGCTTTCTTTGGTCAGGCAGACACGCGCCGAGCCGCTGCGGGCAGACAGCAGCAGCTTGAACGTCTGGGTGCGAGTGCGCAGGGTCATCAGCACTTCATCCCGCGTCGGCTCAAAAATTTTATCAATTTTGGCATCCAGCAGGGTGCTGTTCAGTTCATTTGCGACCAGCGCAAGGGTCGCGGCATCCAATGCCATGGTGGTACTCCTTTTCTTTTGGGGCAGGGTTTTATGAAAACGACAGCATTCTTCTCACGCGGCAGGATGGGTTCATCCCACCCCATAGTGTTCAGCCGCCGCAGGGGTTACAGGTAGCTGTAAGGGTCAACATCGGCCAGGCTGGGGGCCACAGTAACTTCTTTGGGCAGGCGCTCGGTCAGGGCATCCGCCAGGGCAAACACCACCGGGTGTTCCGTTCCCCAGTGCCCGGCAACAACCAGGCCCACGCCTTTCTGCTTTGCCAAAATGGCAATGTGGTGGGCGGCTTCGCCTGTCACCAGGCAGTCTGCGCCCTCGTCAATGGCCTGCTGCAAATAGCTGCCGCCTGCGCCGCTCACTTCGGCCAGCTTTTCTACCGGGTGATCGGCTTCCACAAACTTGCAGTGGGTGTGCAGCATCCGGCTGCAGGTTTCGGCCAGCTGTTGGGCCGTGGTGGGCACGTTCAGCGTGCCGATGCGGCCGCAGTTATCGGCGAAATCACGGCGGTTCTCAATGCGCAGCAGGTCTGCCAGCACATCGTTCACACCGCCGGGAGCGGCATCCAGATTGGTGTGCATGCAGATGGCCGAAATGCCGTTCTGCAGCAGCATTGCGGGCACATCCTCCGCCGTCACGCGGCGCAGCGGGTCAAAGATGACCGGGTGGTGGCTTACAATCAGCTCACACCCGCTTTCGGCGGCATCGCGCACCACATCGGCGGTAATATCCAGCGCCGTCATAATGGAGGTGACCGGGCGTCCGGCATCCACCAAAAGGCCCACGTTATCCCAACTGCAAGCCAGCTCCGGCGGGGCGATCTGTTCCAGAATTTCCAGTACCTGCTGTACTTTTACGGCCATAGTCCATCCTCCATTTCCTGTATCAGGGCATCCACCCCATCCGCCTGCGGGCCGGGTGCAAGGCCCAGGCGGTATTTTTTCAGTTTGACCAGCTGCTGTTCACGGTAGGCCTGGGCTTCGGGCTGGCCCTGCGTTTTGCCGCACAGGCAGGCAAGGCCGGTGGGCTCCGCTGCCCGGCCGGTATACTGCGCGTTGATCACGGTATACAGCCGCCCGGCTGCACGGCACAGTGTCTCGCTTTTTAAGGCAAAGCCGCGCTGGGCAAGGCCCTTGCGCAAAACGCTGTGCTTGGTGGCGGGTACAAAAACAAAGTTATACTGTTCGTTCCTCACCCAGGGGGCGGCATCCAGGATTTCCAGCACCGTTTCGGCCCCCATGCCGGCAATGATGATCTCCGTTGCCTCCCCCGGCTGCAGCACACTCAAGCCGGAACCGAGGCGGAACTGGATCTTATCCGCCCAGGGGGCGCAGGTCATGCGGGCTTTTTGCAGCGGGCCTTCCCGCAGATCACATGCAAAAACAAGCGGGCAGCAACCGCTGCCCGCCAGCCATGCACTGAGTTTTCCATGGTCACACCCAATATCGGCGGCAATATGGCCGGGCCGCACATAGGCAGCCGCGGCGGCCAGCCGCGCATCCAGGTGCGGCACAGGCTTACAGGTGTGCAAAGTAGTCATTCAGTTCGGCGCACAGTTCGTCGGGGTCCACACCGTGGACCATGCAGGCCTGCTCCACGGTCTCACCATGGGCAGCCATGCAGCCCAGGCAGTGCATACCCGTGTTCAAAAAGATGGGCACGCAGCCCTGGGAAGGATCGTTCTGCAGGATTTCGGCAATGATGGTATTACGGGTAACAGTCATGGTAATGTTCCTTTCTGCATTATACAAAACGTATAAAATGATAATTTATGACGGCATCTGGAAGGTCGCGTACAAACCCGCGCCTTGCAGAATGACGAACGATGTCAGGCAGAGCATGGCAAATACCGCCTTGCGCTCTGCGGGCTTTTGCACGGCAAAGGTGCGGTTGTGGTGCACCAGCGCCAGCACCAGCGGCAGCACGGGCAGCCAGTAGCGCCCCTGCAGGCCAAAAATAGTGGTGTAATTGATGGGGGTCCAGTTGAGCGCCGTGACGAACGAAAGGGCAATCACGCAGAGAACAATACCCCAAACGCCCGCTTTGGTGCGGCGGCCCAGAGGTACGGTCTCACCCGCCTGCGGCAGCGCTGCGGCCAGCAAAGCCAGGATAGAGCCAACCCCCAGCACCCAGCTGGCATCCACGGTATACACAATGGGTTCGCCCAGGGCAGTGCCCAGCACGCCCTGCACCCACTGCGCCCCCTGCGCACTGAAAGAGCGCAGCAGCAGTTTGGCCGTGTTGGGCAGGTTGCGGCAGATATACCCGGCGGAATAGGTGTAGATGGAATCGCCGTTTTCCTGAATGGAGCCAACCAGCTGTTCCGGCGTTAAGCCGCCCCACATGTGGGTCAGCTTATACAGCCCAACCGGGATGGCCAGCACCACAACCGCGGCAATGGCACCCAAAAAGATTTTCTTCTTTTTGGGGTCGCGGCGGATCTTCCAGTACAGCAGCGCCAGCAAAGCGGCACCAGCCGCGGCGGCACCACCGGCGCGCAGGATGCCCACGGTATCCACATCGCGGGCTGCATACAAAGCAGCGCCCATATTGACCTGCACCCAGCCGATAGCGGCCAGCACCAGCGCCAGAACTTTGGCAATGGGGCCAACCGGCCAGCGCTTGCCGGGCAAGGCAAGGTTGGCATCGGGAATCATAAAGATCAGCAGCACGGCGGGCAGATAAATTGCCTTGGCCGGGCCGATGAGCGCCGCCAGCACCACAGCAGCCACCGTTTCCGGCCAGCGGGCCGGGCGGGTGCGCAGGGTCAGGCAGAGCGCAGTAAAGCAGAAGAGATACCCCAGCACGGCGGCGTCCGCCGAAAGGCTGCCCGCCAGCTGCAAGGGCTGGGCCAGCAGTGCCACACCGGCAAAAATGCCGCGCAGCCGCTGGGGTGCAATATTGACCGCAGCCGCAGCCAATGCCAGGTACAGCGCCAGGTTGCACAGCCGCCCCAACAGCAGCATGCCATGGAAGCCAAGCCCCATCATGCGCGCCAGCATAATGCCGGCAATCTGACCCAGGTAGAGCGTATTGTTGATGGGGTCCGCCGTTACATAGGTATCGGAGCTGACAGTCGTTTCACCGCTGCAGCCCGCATCTCCCAGGTGTTCCAGCATTTCCTTGTAAGCGTAAATGCCGATATCACCGGTATGATTTTTGAAATAGGGAGCATCGGGACCAGCTGCCGGAATCATTGACGACATACTGCAATGCCGGATGCCCGACGATGGAATCCGTTGTGCCGTTTGCATTCCGGCGGGTCATCTGCTGGCTGGTGTCGGCATCCGTCCAAAGGCCCAGCAGGTGGTACACATCCCAGTCATCACCGGGGGTATACCACAGGCGCAGGGTCATGTTGGGGTTTGCCAGGTCATAGTCCGCTTCGGCATCGGCTGTGCCGGGGGCGGTATAGGGCGCATCAAACGTGATGGCCGCAAAGGTGTCATCTTTAATGGTAATGCAGTCCAGCTCACCGTTCGCCACGGCGTTGCCATCGGCATCCAGCAGTGCAGCGTACAGGGTGCCCTGCCGGAATGCCCAATTATGGGTGGTCAGGTCCAGTCGAACCCCGTAAATGCGCTGCCCGCTTTTGAGCGGAACGGGCAGGTACAACCCGGTTGTGCCGTCATCCTGCGTTGCAGCGTCCGCCGTGGCAGGAATTACAACGGTACGGGTATAATCATCGTTGACGATTTCATACACCGGCTGGTTATCCACCCGCTGGCCAAGGTCAAACCCGGCCCACGCGGCCACAGCGGCAGCAGCCAGCGCCACCAGCAAAGTCAGCCACAGCAGGCGGTGCCGCTTGCAGAAATCTTTGATTTTTTGCATGAAGCCCTCCCCTGCTTTAGGTTGCTTACAGACAGTTTTATTATACATGATGATTGGCAAAAGTGCAATATTAGCCTTACTGCACTTTACTTTTCTCATTTTTCCTCTATCTTTTTAGGCTAGAGAATGATATCATCTATGTAAAAATCACATAAAGAGGTCGTGATATTGCTATAATTAACTGATACAAAAACACCCCCGTCTGCATTACCAGGCGGGGGCATGTTATTGCATTACGAGAAACGGTCGCGCAGGTTCTTGAAGAAGCCCTTGCGCTTTTCGTAGTTATCCTCTTTCATGCTGTCCTCAAAAGCTTTCAGGGCTTCGCGCTGGGCGCGGGTGACCTTTTTAGGGATCTCAACATCGACGATCACATACTGGTCGCCGCGGCCGCGGCCGTTCAGGTACTGGATGCCCTGGCCGCGCAGGCGGAACTTGGTGCCGCTCTGGGTGCCTTCGGGGATATGCTGCACAATGCGGCCATCCACGGTGGGCACCTCAACGTCATCGCCCAGCACAGCCTGGCTGAAGGTGATGGGCACATGGATGGTAACATCGTACCCGTCACGCTCAAACATCGGGTCGGCCTTAACGGTAACATGCACGATCACATCGCCGGCCGGGCCGCCGTTGGAACCGGCATCGCCCTGGCCGCGCAGTGCAATGTTCTGGTCATCATCAATACCAGCGGGGATATTGATCTCCAGGCTCTTGCGCGCGGCGGTCTTGCCGGTGCCGCGGCAGGTCTTGCACGGGTTGCGGATAATGGTGCCGCGGCCGCCGCAGTGGCTGCAGGGCTGCTGGCTCTGCATTACGCCAAAGGGGGTGCGCTGCTGTGTTACAACATAACCACGGCCGCCGCAGTCGGGGCAGGTTTCGGGGCTGGTACCCTTGGCCGCACCGGTGCCGCCGCAGTCGGGGCAGGTATCCTGGCGGTTGATGGTGATCTTCTTGGAGCAGCCGTGGGCGGCTTCCTCAAAGGTCAGGATCACGCTGGCCTGAATATCATGGCCCTTGCGGGGTGCATTGGCGGTGCGGGTGGAAGAACCGCCGCCAAAGCCGCTGAATCCACCGCCAAATCCGCCGCCAAAGATATCGCCAAAGATGTCGCCCAGGTCCACGCCGCCAAAACCACCGCCGAACCCTCCTGCACCGCCGCCGTTGGCAGCCGCATAGTTGGGGTCTACGCCGGCAAAGCCGAACTGATCATAGCGCTGGCGTTTCTGCGGGTCGGAAAGCACATCGTTGGCTTCGTTGACCTCTTTGAACTTTTCCTCGGCTTCTTTATTGCCGGGGTTCAGGTCAGGGTGGTACTTTTTGGCAAGTTTGCGGTAGGCACTCTTGATCTCGGCATCCGTGGCGTTTTTACCGATGCCCAGCACCTCGTAATAATCTCTTTTTTCTGCCATATGATCACACCTTTATGTGTTGAAGTAAGTTGACTTTTATTCCTTTCCCCTATGGGAACAGCCGGTTCTTTGTCCGTAAGGGCGTACAGCCTGTGCCTGCAAGCGGCAACGTGATTTCACTGCGGGCACACGCTGTGCGCCCCTACGGACGGGACGCAGCTTTGTGGGCTTAACCCCACAATGGCCGCCGCCGGAATTGCCTGGCGGCGGCCTTTTGGGTTACAGGGATGTTCCCCTGTTTATTCTGTTATCTTACACCTCGTGGAAGTCAGCGTCAACCGCACCGTCATCCTTCGGGGCGGAACCGGCATTGCCCGTGGGGCCCTGCTGGGCGTCAGCGCCCGGCTGCTGGCCCTGCTGCTGGGCAGCCTGCTGGTAAACCTTCTCGCTGATGGCGTAGAAAGCCTTCTGCAGGTCGTCCTGCTTTGCCTTGATGGCCTCAATATCGGTACCCTTCAGGGCTTCCTTCAGGGCGTTCAGCTTAGCTTCGCACTCGCTCTTCTCGGACGGAGAGACCTTGTCGCCCAGCTCGCTCAAAGCCTTTTCGGTCTGGAACACCATCTGGTCGGCGTTGTTGCGGGCATCAACATCTTCGCGGCGCTTCTTATCCTCAGCAGCATACTGCTCGGCATCCTTAACGGCCTTGTCGATGTCATCCTTGCTCATGTTGGTGGAAGCAGTGATGGTAATGCTCTGCTCCTTGCCGGTGCCAAGGTCCTTAGCGCTTACATGCACAATGCCGTTGGCATCGATATCAAAGGTAACTTCGATCTGAGGCACGCCGCGCGGAGCCGGAGCGATGCCATCCAGGTGGAAGGTACCCAGGCTCTTGTTGTCGCGGGCAAACTCACGTTCGCCCTGCAGAACGTTGACTTCAACGCTGGGCTGGTTGTCAGCAGCAGTGGAGAAGATCTGGCTCTTCTTGGTGGGGATGGTGGTGTTGCGCTCAATGATCTTGGTGCAAACGCCGCCCAGAGTCTCAATGCCCAGGCTCAACGGGGTAACATCCAGCAACAGCAGACCCTTAACGTCGCCCTGCAGAACACCGCCCTGGATGGAAGCACCGACAGCAACACATTCATCGGGGTTGATGCCCTTGAACGGCTCGCAGTTCAGTTCCTTCTTGACAGCGTCATAGACAGCGGGGATACGGGTGGAGCCACCGACCATCAGGACCTTAGCCAGGTCAGAAGCTTTCAGGCCTGCATCAGCCAGAGCCTTGCGGACAGGGGCCATGGTGCGGTCAACCAGATCAGCGGTCAGTTCATTGAACTTTGCGCGGGTCAGGGTCATATCCAAGTGCTTGGGGCCGTTGGCGTCAGCGGTGATGAACGGCAGGTTGATGTTGGTGGAAGTGGCGCTGGACAGCTCGATCTTTGCCTTTTCAGCAGCTTCCTTCAAGCGCTGTGCAGCCATCTTATCCTTGCGCAGGTCGATGTTGTTTTCCTTCTGGAAATCCTCAGCCATCCAGTCGATGATGCGTTGGTCGAAGTCATCGCCGCCCAGGTGGGTATCACCATTGGTAGCCAGAACTTCAGTAACGCCATCGCCCATCTCGATGATGGAAACATCGAACGTACCACCGCCCAGGTCGTAAACCATGATCTTCTGGTCGGATTCCTTATCAATGCCGTAAGCCAGAGAAGCTGCGGTCGGCTCGTTGATGATACGCTTTACGTTCAAACCAGCAATGGTACCGGCGTTCTTGGTTGCCTGACGCTGGCTGTCGTTGAAGTAAGCGGGAACGGTGATGACAGCCTCGGTAACGGGCTCGCCCAGGTAAGCTTCGGCATCAGCCTTCAGCTTTGCCAGGATCATAGCGCTGATCTCTTCGGGGGTGTAATCCTTGCCGCCGGCGTGAACCTTCTCGGCAGTGCCCATCTTACGCTTGATGGAGGAGATGGTGTTTTCGGGGTTGGTGATAGCCTGACGCTTTGCAACCTGGCCTACCAGACGCTCGCCGGTTTTGGTAAAGCCGACAACAGACGGGGTGGTACGGGCACCCTCAGCGTTAGGGATAACAACGGGCTCGCCGCCCTCCATAACAGCTACGCAGCTGTTGGTAGTACCAAGGTCAATACCAATAATCTTACTCATAATATAAAACTCCTTTCATATTCCTCTTTCAGGAAACATGGAAATGTGAATGTCTTAATTTATATCTGAACGGGCTTTTGCACCCGGTTCATGCTTTATTATTCGGCCACAACCACGGTTGCATGGCGGATGATCTTATCGCCGATCATGTAGCCTTTCTGGAACACGCGCACCACAGTGCCGCTTTCCTGGCCATCCTCTGCCGGAACCTGCTGAACAGCGTTCATAAAGTTGGGGTCAAAGGGCTTGCCCATGGATTCGATCTCGGTGATGTTCAGCGTTTTCAGAGCTTTTTCGGCTTTGTCCAGCGTCATCACAACGCCCTTTTTATAGTTTTCGTCGGTGCATTCGGCATTGGCTGCCATATCCAGCGTATCCAGAATTGCCAGGATCTGGTTGACCGCGTGGGAAACACCATCGTTGAACTTCTGGTCAGCTTCGCGGGCGGAACGCTTGCGGTAATTGTCATACTCTGCAGCGGTGCGCAGCATCTGGTCTTTCAGCTTTGCGTTAGCCTGCTCGGCAGCTTCCAGCTTTGCCTTTACGGCTTCCAGCTCTTTGGATTTTTTGCCGAACCAGTCTTTCTTTTCGGTCTTTTCTGCAGCGGGTTCAGCTTCCTGTTTATCGGATTCTGCTGCGGGCGCTTTTGTTTCAGCAGCGGCCTGTTCCTGTTCAGTTTCAGGCTGCTTCTTTGTTTCTTCGCTCATGTCTGCTCCTCCTTTTTACCGGACATTGACTGCCCTAACTTAATTGCAAAATAATTCAAAACGGGGATCAAGTGTTCGTACTCCATGCGGTTGGAGCCGATCACCGCCACCGTGCCGTACAGCCCGCCGCCCGCAAGGTAACGCTTGCTGACGATGCAGAGGTTCGGCATGGCGGGCTCGATATCCTCGCCCAACGTGGCGGTCACTTTGCCGCTGCCCGGTTCGATCAGGGCGCGGGCCGCTTCGTTATCAGAAAAAACTTCCAGCAGCGCGCCAAGGTTTGTGCGCACATCCGGCATCTTGGCCAGGTACTGCACGCCCTCCAGGTAAAACTGCGGGCGGGTGCGGACCAGCGCTTCGGCGGCGAACACCACCGGCGCCAGCCTGCGCCCGGCGGAAAGCACCAGGCTTGCCGTCAGCGACGGGGTCAGATCCTCCGGTGCCACAAAGGTCAGGCTGCTGTTCAGCAGGCGGGCCATCTCATCGGCATCCTCCCGCGTCAAGCCGGTGTGGATACGCGCCACACGGGTGCGCACACCGCCGGAGCTGGTAACCGCCAAAACTGCGGCGGAATACCGCCCGACCTGCACGACCTCAAAATGGGCGATGCACAGATCCTCGGCCTGCGGGGTGGTAGCCACTGCGGCACAGCCGGTATAATCGGCCAGTGCGCGGGCGGCGCTCTGCGCCAGCTTTTCGGGCTCAACGTCCATATCGGCAAACAGCCGGTCAATGTTTTCGCGGTCCGCTGCGCTCAGTGCTATGGCGGCGGGGGCTTCCAGCAGGTGGTCTAGGTAGTACCGGTACCCCTTGGGGCTGGGCACGCGGCCTGCGCTGGTGTGCGGCTGCTCCAGCAGGCCAAGCTTTGTCAGCGCGGCCATCTCGTTGCGGAGCGTTGCGCTGGAAAGTGCCATGTCAAAGTGGCTGGCCAGCAAACCGGAGCCGACCGGCTCGCCGCCGGTAGAATAAATGGCAACAATCGCTTCCAGAATGCGCTGCTTGCGTGCATCCATCGTCATGCTGCCCTCATCTCCTTGTTTGCTTTTTCTTGTTTAGCACTCTCTCTTCCTGAGTGCTAAATTTATTATATCCCAACTCTTTGTTCTGTCAAGCCCTTTTCATAAAAAGTTTCAAACTTTAACAGATTTGACACAAACGCCGCGGCAAAGGGTGGTTTTTGCCCTCCGCCGCGGCGTTTTTCTGTTATTTTATCTTGTTTTGCTGCCCGCCAGACAGCAGGGTGATGCCGGCCAACGGTTCATTCTTCCATCCACTTTGCTAAAAATGCCGCGGCAATGTTTACTGCGCGGGCGGTCTCGGTATCAGGGGCTGCATCCTGCGGGCGGCCGGTCAGCAACACACCGCCTTCCACATCCCCCTGCACCACAATGGGGCAGACGCACAGCAGCACCGTTTCCCCTTTGTCAAAGGCCGTAATGCGGCGGGCAGCGGTTTCCGGCGCGGTGTAAGGGCCGCGCATGGCCAGCAGCCGGGCGGCGGCATCGCTGATCTGCCGCCCCAGCAGCTGCCCTTTGCCCGTGCCGGTGGCGGCCACAATGCTTTCCCTGTCACACACCAGCACAGGGCGGCCCAGGTTTTTGGCCAGCACCTCGGCATACACCCCAGCCAGTTCGCCCAGCTCCACCAGCGGGGAATATTTTTTGAACACCACCTGCCCATCGGCAGCGGTAAAAATTTCCAGTGCATCGCCCTGGCGGATGCGCTGGGTTCGCCTGATCTCTTTGGGAATGACCACCCGCCCCAGCTCATGTATGATTCGTGCCTGTTTTTTTGTCAGTGCTTTATCCAGCCCTGCCAGCAGGGCATCACGCTGAACGGCTTGGCAATGTGGGCGTTCATGCCTGCTTCAAACGCCTTTTTGCGGTTCCCCTCAAAGCCATCTCCATTTTGGAGATATTATAACGGAGCGCCGCGTAAATTTCAGGATATTGGTTTCCTGCCCGCCAAATAGCCGCCCGCACATTGTCTGCAGCCTTGCCGCCTGTACTATCCGGGTGGTATACTGATACCAATGGCAATACCGCATAATTCTAAGTGCCGATACGGCGAGCGAGGTGCGGCAGCTGCTAAGCCAAAAGCGCAGATAATACTGGATGCTGCAAAGGTGAGCGGCAAACCACTCTGTGCTACCTGGAACAAAACGGCTGCTATCTGATGCTGCACCGCATTAAAAAGAAGAACGACGTCAACCACGATAAATGGATCGGTGTGGGCGGCAAGCTTGACCCCGGCGAAACTGCCGAAGCCTGTGCCCTGCGCGAAGTGTGGGATGAAACCGGCTTGACGATGCAATCCCCCGCCTACCGCGGCATTGTGGATTTTACTTGCGAGCCATGGCCCGCCGAGCGGATGCACCTGTACACCTGCACCGATTTTACCGGCACGCTGACCGACTGTAACGAGGGCACACTGGAATGGGTGCCCAAACCCGAAGTAGAAAACCTGCCGATCTGGCAGGGGGACAAAATTTTCCTTCGGCTGTTGGCGGAGGGCGCACCGTTTTTCCATCTGGAGCTAACCTATCACGGCGATACCCTGGTGCAGGCGGTGCTGGAAGGCGAGACACTGCCCTGCGGTTGAACAGCCATTATAATAAAGAGCATGTGCAGTTTTTCGGGCTTTCCCAAAAACCGTACATGCTCTTGTTTTTATTGGTTATTTCAGCAGCCCGAAATGTTCCAGCGCATTCCAGATGCCGTCCTTATCCACATCGGTGGTAATGTAATCCGCCGCGGCACGGGCGTCTGGCCAGGCGTTGCCCATGGCAACCCCGATCCCGGCAAAAGCAAGCATCTCGGTATCGTTGCCGCCATCGCCAAAGGCGATGCTGTTTTCCCGCGTAAGACCCAGATGATTGAGCGTTTCCTGCAAGCCGTTCACCTTGCCGCCGGTTGCGGGCAGGATATCGACAAATTCTTCGCTCCAGCGCACAGCGCGGCAGCCGGGCACGTGAGCCATGAACTCCGGTTCCTGCTCGCTGCTCAAAAATGCGCTGAGCTGATACGTCGGGTAGGTAAAGCAGCGCTGGGCCGGATCGATGGTTTCCTGCGGGATCTCTTTCAAAAAGTTTTCACACAGGGCATTGGTGCGGTTCATGTAAGCGGTATCCGCTTCCACAAAGGAAACCGCAATATCTGTTTTTTCCAGCCAGGGCAGCAGCTCGCGCAGTCCCTCCTGCGGCAGCGGGTGAGCGTAAAAGCAGCCGTCCTTATCCCGGCAATATTGGCCGTTCATCATCACCATACCGTCAAATTCAAACGGCAGATCCTTTTTCAGGTAATGCAGGTGGTACGGCGGGCGGCCGGTTGCCAGGTAAAGCTGCACCCCTTTGGCGCGCAGAATGTTGAGCGCCGCTACGGTGGATTCCGGCAGGTGGTGATCCGGCGGCAGCAGAGTGCCGTCAATATCAAAAAAAGCAATGCGAATATCTCTGTTTTCCATGTTATTATTCCTGTTTCAGCTGTCGGCCCATCATTGTAGCCAGTGCATCGCGGGCGGCCAACCGACCGGACAGAATATCATCCACCGCATTCACGATGGGCATTTCTACCTTATACTTTTTCGCCAGCTTGCAGGCTGCGGGCAGGGCATTGATGCCCTCCACCACCTGACCGACCTCTTTTTTGGCGGTTTCCACATCCTTTCCGCGGCCAATCAGCATGCCGGCATGCAGGTTTCGGCTGTGCATACTGGTGCAGGTCACGATCAGATCGCCCATACCGGAAAGCCCGGCAAAAGTTTCGGCCTTGCAGCCCATGGCCACACCCAGGCGGGCCAGCTCGGCGTTGCCGCGGGTGATAAGGGCAGCCTTGGCGTTATCGCCGTAATCCAGGCCCATCGCAATGCCAACAGCCAGCGCGATCACATTTTTGACAGCGCCGCCCAGCTCCACGCCGCGGCGGTCAGTGTTGGTATATACGCGGAAGGTTGGGGTGGTAAAGATCTGCTGCACCTTGCGTGCGGCGGCTTCATCCGGGCTGCCCGCCACGATCAGGGTGGGCATATCGCGGGCCACTTCCTCCGCATGGGTGGGGCCGGAAAGCGCCACCACATTGCAGTGGGTGTGTTTGCCATCCGCGGCCAGCTCCTGCTCAATGATTTCGGACATCGTCATCAGCGTTTTTTCCTCCACGCCTTTGGCCACATCCACGATCAGCTGCCCATCCGGGATATGCGGTGCCGCCTTGCGGGCGGTGGAACGCACAAAAACCGAGGGCACCGCAAACAGCAGCACATCACGGTCGCCGCAGATTTCTTCAATATCCGCGGTATAGTGCATATCGGCAGGCAGGCACATGCCGGGCAGGTTGGGGTGGGCATGGGTCACGCTCATGGCTTTCAGTTCATCGGGCAGGGCGCTCCACATGGTAACGTCACAGCCGTTTCCTGCCAGCATGCGTGCCAGCGCGGTTCCCCAGGTTCCGGCACCCAGAACACCGATTTTGGTTTTGGTCATCGTATTTGTTCTCCAATCGTTTATGGGCAATACCGCATAATTCTAAGTGCCGATACGGCGAGCGAGGTGCGGCAGATGCCAAGCCAAAAGCGCAGATAATACTGGATGTCTTATCGAGCTTCCACCTTTCAATCAAAGAGTGGCGGCGCGGATCCGGCTTATCCGGCAGGTCCAGCACAAAGCGCTCATAACAGTTCACAATGCGTGTCTGGCCGTACTGATGCTCCCGCGGGATGTTGGCTCCATAGGTCAGGTGGATATGCCCGTGCAGCATCAAAGCCGGGTGATAGGTATCCAAAATTTCATTGAACACCGTAAACCCGCGGTGCGGCAGGTCGCTGAAATCCCCATAGCCGTGCAGCGGCGCATGGGTAACAAGGATATCCACCCCGCCCGCGTGCTGGATCTTGCTGCGCAGGTGGCTGATGCGGCGTTTCATTTCCGCTTCGGTAAACTGCCAGGCACCGGCGCGGTAACGGCAGCTGCCGCCAAGGCCCACAATGCGGTAGCCCTTGTACCAGTACAGGTCATCGTCAATGCAGATCGCACCGCGGGGCGGTTCTCTATCATAGCTGGCATCATGGTTGCCGTGTACATAAAGCACCGGAACCGGCGCTGCATCGGACAAAAAGTTCATATAATGCCGGCTCAGGTCCCCGCAGCCGATGATCAGGTCGATATCGCGCAGCTTGCTGGGCTCATAGTATTCCCACAGGTACTTGCTCTCTTCGTCTGCCACTGCCAGAATTTTCATAGATCGGCCTCTTTCTCTGCAGGGAGCCGGTCGCGGTGGATGCCCTGCATGCGGTACATGGGGCGGGCACAGTCCATCAGTTCGTCAAATTCCGGCAGGTGGCCCTCCACCGCATCGCACAGCCAGTCCATATGCAGGATCTGCTCCGGGGTAAAGCCAGTGCGGCCCTCGTTCATCACAGTACCGTTCTGCGCGGTAATATAGCAGGCAAACGGGTCAATGCTGCCCGCAATAATGCCGCTGCGCAGGATGTTGGCCAGGTGGCGCACATCATGGGGCAGCTCGCGGCTGAGCAGCACATCCATCACACCGCTGTTCATGCCCCACCAATAATTGACGGCAGTACCGTCGGTGCCGGATTTATCGCGGGTCCAGCCGCCATCCAGCACGGTGCGCACCACGTTTTCATAGAACTGGCCCCAATGCCAAAACGGCGAAGCCAGATCCATCAGCGTGCCGCCGGGGCTGATGCGGAAAGTTCCGAACTCTCGCGCAGGGCGGAACGGCGTGGGGGTATCGCGCCCCGAGATCACCGTGATGCCCTGCTTCTGGAAGGCCTGGATCGGGTCCCCCGGCAGGCAGGACCATTGCAGGCTGACCTTAACGCGCGGATTGACCATCCGCGCGCCAAGGGCAAACGCATTGATGTTGGCCGGAACGCCAAAGGTGGGCGTATCCGCCACATAGCCCACGCGGTCCTCCCGCGCCACAGCGGCAGCAATGGCGCCGGTGATGAACTTTGCCTCATACACGCGGCTGTAATAGGTGCGGATGGAAGCATACGGCATATCGACCGAGCAGTTCAGGATGCGCACATTCGGGTGGCGCAGCGCCGCGCGCAGCGAAGCCCCCACCAGTTTTGGCGAGGTTGTAAACACCATATCCGCGCCGTCCTGGATGGCTTTTTCCACCAGTTCATCGGCATTTTTGCCTGGCTCTGCGCCATGATAAGCCACGGTTTCCACCTTGCCGGCAAACACCTGGTCCAGCTGGGTACGGCCAAACTCGTGCTGGCTGGTCCAGGTAGAAGTTTCCGGCGTGCGCTCGTTGACAAACGCTACTTTCAAGTGGCTGGGCTCACTGCGGATCCCCGGCAGGATGCGGTCCAGCAGGCTGTTCTTTTTGGCCGGGGCGGCCGGCTGGGTGCTGAGCTTGACCGGTTCCGGGCGCTCCAGCGCCAGAACGTTATCCCACACAGCGTCAATAGCTGCGGCAAACTGGGCGGGACTATAGGTTTTCAGCTCATCCAACTTATACAAGCGGAGCAACAGCAGCATAACATCCGCCGGGGTGGTGCGCATTTTATCGCCGCCGTGGGCATTATAAGCCTTGGTGATCCAGTTCATCAGGCTGACAACTTCCGCCTTATCGTCTGCGGTCCACTTTTCATCCGGCGCTTTACCCAGCGCTTTCTGCAAGCGGGCAAAGCTGCCCTCCTGCGTAAAGTGCAGCCGGTACAGCCCGCACAAAGGGTAATAATCCATGAACTCGTAATATTCACGAATTTCCGGCGTATCATTGAACTGCGGCACAACGCGGGTAACGGTGGCAAAAATAGAATCCGCGCCAAAATATTTCAGCACACTGACACGTTTGTTGCCCTCTTGGACATAAAAGCGGCCCATGTACTCATACGCTTTAATGGCATCGTGGATGCCCTCTTCCATATGGGCCATGCACAGGGAAAGCCACTTGCTGGCAAACTCAGTGTCTTCGGGCAGCAGCGGCATAAAGTTGGAAGCAAACGCCATGGTGCGGCCGGTGGTTTTGGTGCCTACCACATAATCCAACGGTATTTCAATGGTGCCAAGCGGTATCTGGCTTTCGGTATCTGTTTTTTCCAGCAGTTCATCCAACGCAGGCAGATAGGGGTATTTGCCTGCCGCTGTCTTTTCACGGTAATCGCGCATGCCCAATCTTTGAGCGCGGTTGTATACTTCTATGGCTTCTATACGCTGCATCCTGTGCCTCCTCCTGCTGTTGTGGTTCCGTCATTTTTTCTTATTCTGTGGGCATGTATGTTGTAATTATACCATATCCCGCAGGGCTTTGCACCCTTTTTATGCCGGAAACCGGCATCCTGCCCGCTTGACATAAATTTTACACAAAACCTGTGGTGCAGGTCTTGCGGCATATCGCGGATTCTTGTATAATAAAATTCGTATGCAAATTTGACATCAATCAACTGCGAGGTACTGGAATGCTTAAGAAATACCTGACTGTATTTTTTGTTTCGATGATTCCCCTGATCGAACTGCGCGGCGCAATCCCCTATGGCGTAATTTTTGGTCTGCCGCTGTGGAGCACCTACATCATTGCCATCATCGGCAACATGATCCCGGTGCCGTTCATCTTTTTGTTTGCGCGCAAGATCCTGGAATGGGGCGCTGACAAACCGGTGATCGGCAAGTTTTTCACTTTCTGCCTGGAAAAAGGCCACAAGGGCGGCCAAAAGCTGAAAGCCACCGCCGGCCGCGGCCTTTTTATTGCTCTGCTGCTGTTTGTGGGCATTCCCCTACCCGGCACCGGCGCATGGACCGGCACCCTGGCCGCCAGCCTACTGGATATGGATTTCAAGGAAAGCGTTCTGGCCTGCATGGGCGGTGTTCTGCTGGCAGGCTGCATTATGGGCGTACTGAGCACTTTGGGCATTTCCGCTTTTGGTGCAATCGCCGGTTGATTTTTTGCGGTTGCCCAATTCCAGGGCTGCGTGCATGTTGTGGGTAATCATCAGGCAGGTGATGTGGTTTTCGGCCACAATTTTCTTGGTCAGCTCCAACACCTTATCTGCGGTGGCGGGGTCCAGGGCCGCAGTGTGCTCGTCCAACAACAGCAATTTGGGGGTAACCAGGGTGGCCATCAATAGGGTCAGCGCCTGGCGCTGGCCGCCGGAAAGCAGGCCGACCGGCTGTTTCATCCTGTTCTCCAGCCCCAAGCCCAGCTGGACCAGCCGATCGGTAAACAGTTCGCGGTCCGCCTTGGTAATGCGGGAAAACGGCGAAGTATGGGTGGAAGCGCGCAGATAGGCCAGGGCCAGATTTTCCTCAATGGTCATGTTGGGGGCAGTGCCTTTGAGCGGGTCCTGGAACAGGCGGCCAATCGCCTTGGAGCGGCGGAAATCCGGCTGGAAGGTCATATCCACCCCATCCAGCAGAATGCTGCCGGTATCCGGAATAAAGCTGCCTGCAATGGCATTGAACAAGGTGGATTTGCCCGCGCCGTTGGAACCCACAATGGTAGCGAACTCGCCGCTTTCCATATGCAGATTGATATCGGTCAGCGCTTTTTTCTCGTTCACCGTACCGGGGTTAAAGGTCATACTGACATGGTTCAGATCAAGCATGGGTCTTGCCCCCTTTCTGGCTGACGGCACGGCGGCGGCGCAGCGCAAGGTTCTTTTTCAGGGCCGGGGCCGCAATGGCCAGCGCCACAATGACGGCAGAAATCAACTTCAGGCACTCGCTGGGAACATTGGCACGCAGGGCCAACGCAATGATAAAGCGGTAGATCACGCTGCCCGCCACAGCCGCAGCCGCTTTGACCCACATACCGCCGCGGCCAAACAGCGTTTCGCCAATAATCAGCGAAGCCAGACCGATGACCACCATGCCAGTGCCCAGGTTGATATCGGCGGATTTCTGGTACTGAGCCAGAACCGCGCCGGAAAGCGAGGTCATGGCGTTGGAAACGCAAAGGCCCACCGTGATGGTGAACGCCGTGTTGATGGAGGAAGCGCGCACCATATCCGGGTTATCGCCGGTAGCGCGGATGGAAAGACCAAGCCGGGTGCCAAGGAATAAAATCAGCAGCGCGCAGGCCACGACTGTGACCGTGACGGCAACAATGAGTTTATAGGGAGATTTTTCGCCAAACAGGGCGCGGGCCATAGTGAACACTGTCTCAGTTTTCAGCATGGGAACGTTGGAAGAAAAACCCATGATGGCAAGGTTTACGGTGTAAAGCCCGGTATTGGTAATAATACCCGCCAAAATCGACGGCACGCCCAGGTGGGTTTGCAGGAACGCGGTGACAAACCCGGCGCAGGCACCGGCCAGCATGGCCAGCACAAAACCAAGGAACGGATGCCCCGCCACTGCGGCGGTAGCCGACACGGCACAGCCAAGGGTGAACGCGCCATCGGTGGTCATATCGGCAATATTCAGCACACGGAAGCTCAAAAACAGTGCCATGGCCACAAGGGCGTAAATAAAGCCCAGCTCCAATGCGCTTTGCACAATGGCAAGGGTAAACATAAGCGTTGCTCCTTTGCGTATAAATAATAAGTAATAAAGAATAATGAATAATGGCTGTACGCCGCCCGCGGCGGCGTTTTTAATCAGGTATGCAGCTCCGGCGGGCGTTTTCGCTTGCCGGAGCTGCATTTCCTGCTTTATTGTGGTACCGCAGGCACCACACCTGCATTATTCTTTTTTCATTATTCTCTATTCATTTTATCACTGCTGGGTGGTAACTTCCACAACCTGGCTGGCCATATCGCTGAAAGCGGCGTAATCAATGCCCAGAGCGGTGGCAGTTTCGGTGTTGACGGTGATGATGCCGCCATCCATTACATGGTATTCAGGAACGTTGCCGCTTTCCAGGATATCCAGCACCATATCAGCGGTGTAGGTGCCAAGTTCGGTATAGTTGACTCCGCAGGTTGCAAAGGCACCGGCGGTAACAAAGCTGTCGGCACCGGTGTAGAACGGGATACCTGCTTCGGTCAGCGTCTCGGAAACAGCAGCTGCGGCGGCCATAACCACGTTATCGGTCGGGGTAAACACAGCGTCAGCCTTGCCCACCATATTGGCGGCGGCGCTCATGATTTCATCGTTGGTGTTGCCGGTGCCTTCCACATAAGCAATGCCCTTTTCATCCAGGTAAGCCTTTGCTTCGGCAATGGGGGTGGTGGAATTGGCTTCGGAATTGGAGTACAGCAAGCCAACAGTCTTGACATCCGGGTTGATTGCCAGCATCATATCCAGGATGAACTGGGTGTTCAGCGCGTCAGAAGTACCGGTGACATAATCCAGGCCGGTGAGGTCTGCAGCGGCAGGGTCGCTGATGGCGGCGTACACAACAGGAATCTGATCTTCGGCGCAGGCATTGGCCATGCACTGGGCTGCCAGGGTGGCAATGGGCACCACCGCATCATATCCATCGGAAACCACCTGGGTGCCGATCTGGTTCAGCGTGGTAGCGTCGTTCTGGCCGTTGAAATCTTTATACTCAATGGTAATGCCCTTTTCGGCGGCTTTGGCGTCCAGCTCTGCTTCCACAGCGGTGCGGATCTCATCCAGGCTGGCGTGGTCCAGCTGCTGGACCACCGCAATTTTGTAAGACTTGGCGGTATCATCTGCGGCAGCAGCTTCGCTGCTGGAAGCTGCTGCGGTATCGGCGCTGGAGGTAGCGGTAGAAGTGGTGGCGGCGGTGGAACCGCAGGCGGCGAGGGTTGCGAGCATAGCGGCGGCGGACAGAACAGCAACAAACTTTTTCATGGTAAAAGCTCCTTTTTATCATTCACATTTAAGGTGTATCGGCGGTTTGTTCCCGGCAGTGCCGGGGTGGGCAATCAGTTTGCCCGGCGCCATCGCTCCCGCATGGTGGTAATGCTTTGCTTTTTCATGGTGTTACTCCTGTTTGTGGTCTGTGCCGGGTATAACAAAAAGCCCTTGCACAGAAATAGCTTTCTGTGCAAGGGCAGATCAATCAAATAATCTGTGGTGCCACCTTGCTTGCTGTGCCATAAACTGCACAGCCGCTCTGCGGAGAACTAACATTCCCCTGCCCTGTAACGGAGGCTTCCGTCAACGGATACTCAGCCCAGCTTTTCCCCGTGCCCTCGGCGAACCATTTATCCACTCCGCTTACCACCCCGTTCCCAGCATCGGGGGCTCTCTGTGCGTGCGCCTGTGGTTTTACTTTCGCTTCATTGGTTTAAAGTATTTATAGCACAAAGGCGCGGCCTTGTCAACGGGGAATTTTAATTTTCTGTGTCAAAAAGTACAATCAGTTTTTGGCAATAATCCATAAGCGGCTTTTCTTCGGCCTGCACTTCGGGCTTGATCAGGCCGTTCTGCTCGGTGTAAGGGGTGTCCTCGTTGTCCAGCGCCAGGAACAAATCCGCCCCTGTGGCAATAAATTCTTTGCCCGCAGCTTCCGCCAGCGCGTTCAGGTCGTAACAGTCGTTCTCGGCATCATCGCCCAGCAGGCCGTTGCTGCCGCGCTGGGTATAGATCGTCAGCATGGAGCAGACTTTGCCCTGCACGGAGGAGCCTTCGCCGTTCAGCAGCATGCCGAAACGGCTGTAGTTGGCAATATAATTGCCGTCCTTCCAGGCACTCTGGGTCACATGGCCGTTGCTCAGCTGGCCAAAGAATTTATCGTCCGGGTACTGGCGCAGCACAAAGTTCATGTTGTCCATCATGGCAAGGTCGTCGCGGTCCAGCCTGCCCTTATAGGTGGTGTTCACCTGCAGGTTGGCATACAGCTGCTGTACCTGGGCATAGGCATCGCCAAAATAGTCTGCCATCGCATCGGGCTGTTCCTCCATAGCGGTCTTGAACAGCTGCAGGGCAGTCGTCATATCCTCATCCCGCAGGGCCTGCACAAAGTCCGCAATGCTCTCTGCCGGTTCGATCTCCGTATCTGCCAAAGCCAGCAGGCCATACATCGAAACTACAGTATTGCGCTCGGTGCCCAGCCCTGCCACATGGATAGTGCCGCCCTGCTGGCGGTTATACTGGTACAGCCAGCGCCAGTATTCGGCTTCCGCATCCGCACAGCTGCCCTGCAGCTTCAGGTAGTGGTTCAGCCAGTTTTCATCGCCCGTGCGCAGGTACTGCTCCAGCACCTGGGTTTCGCCCACGCCGGTTTCCACCAGCTGAACATTCACCCCCTGCTGTTCGTGCAGGTACTGGAACAGCGCCTTGCGCATGGCAGTGTTCTGCGACTGTCCGCGGGTCTCTCCGGTCAGAAACACGCGGTAATCCGCATTACCAAAATCGGCATCTTCCAGCGGGTAATCCCAGTAAATGGGTGTCGTGTTGTCTTTCAGGTAGGTGTGGACGGTGTCATTCTTTTTGCTCTGCACTTCCACGGTTTCGGGCACAGCGGTTTCCTCACCGTCAGCCGTTTCCGGGGTAGCGGTACCGGCGGCAATGGCTTCCTCTGCCGTCATATCAGTATACAAAAAGTTCTGCAAAACCGCAATGTTGGCAGCCCAATCAGGATCCATCATGGGGCGGTCATCCATGCCGTTGCGCACGCCATAGGTGCCCTGCACCGGCATGGTCATCTGGTCTGCTGTCACGCCCAAAAAGCTCGGCAGCTGCACCATCAAGGCAGCGATCTCAGTTTTTGTAAAGTTGGTCTGCACCACCGGCAGGGCGGTGTCCAGCAGGTCGTTCAGCTCGGTGACCGAAGCGCTCTTGATCCGGTCCAGCACCGCCTGGATGACGGTGCGCTGGCGGGCCACGCGGTGCCAGTCATCATCAATGGCGCGCAGGCGGGCATACTGCAATGCGGTATAGCCGTCAAAGTGGTTCCAGCCTGGTTCCACCTTCTTGACGATCAGCATCGAGTTGGAGGGAACCTCCCAGTTCAGCGCCTTGGCTTCGTCCTCAGTCAGGTTCAGGTCGATGCCGCCCACGGCATCCACAATCTGAACAAAGGAGTTAAAATTGAACCGCACATAGTGGTCCACCTGCACGTTGAAGCAGTCTTCCACCGTATCCATCGTCAGGCGGACACCGCCGTAACGGAAGGTGTGGGTGATCCAGTCGTACTGGCCCTCGTACCCATCCAGCAGAATCGGCACACCGGTGCCGCGCTCAATGGAAACCAGTTTGATGGTATCATCCTTGATGTTCAGGGAGCACAGAATTAAACTGTCCGCGCGGGCATCGGAGCTGAACTCCGTGGTGGCTTTTGTTCCGTCCAGCTCGTTCAGATGGGTAAACGCATCCCAGTCGTTCACGGCATCGGTGCGTTCATCAGTGCTGACCAACAAGATGTTCAGCACATCTTCGTCCGCAAAGGGGCTGCCCTCCGGCATCTCCATTTCGTCATTTGTGGCCTGGGTCAGGCCGGTGGTATCCAGGTCCTGGTCCTCCTCGGCATCAACGGTGCCAACGCTGTCCACCGTGCCGTCATCGTAATGAATCAGATCCAACTTGCCGTTAATGTACAGCACCGCCAGCAGCACCAGCACCGCCAGCGCCGCAGCAAACACCGCCAGCAGTTTCAGCCACAGGGGACGTTTCTTTTTGTCCGGCGTTTCCGGTGCTGTGGTTTCCGCCTTGGGTTCGTTTTCAGTTCCCGGCTGGGCCAAAATGCTGACCGTTAAACTGCGCCAGGTAAACCACCCGTGCTGGATGGAATGGGTGCGCAGCAGCGCCAGCCACACCGGTGCCATCAGGGCGGTAAGGCCAATGGGCAGCGCGCGCAGCAAAGCTTCCTTATTGCGCAGGCAAAGCAAAAACGCCGCAATGCACAAAATAACCACCAGCACCACCGGCCACAACAGCCCGCGCTGGCTTAATGTATCCCCCACAAAGCGGAAGATGTTCCCCCAGCTCAGCTCCATGCCGTGCCAGGTATCCGCCGTGGTGCGCACCCCGGCCTGGTGGATGGCATCGCCGATGATATCCTGCCCGGTAATCAGGGTGGCCAGCACCCATTTCAGGCCCCAGCACATGGCATAGCCTGCCCCCCAGCACAAGCTGCCGCCGATGACCGGCAGACACTGCCTGGCACCGGATGCCGCCCGTTGCGGCAGGCAGCACAGCCACACCGCCACCGGCAGCCCCAGCGTGATGATAGGGGTGACCAGCAAATCACAGAACGCCGTACAGGTACCCAGCACCACCAGGGCAATGCTCAGCTGCCCGGCGCGGCGCGGCCTGGCCAGCACCCACGCGCAGCCCGCATACGCAATACAGAAAGTGGTAAAATACTGCACCTGATGCGGCACCCAGAACACGGTAACCGCCAGCTGGCTGACGGCAAACCACACCATGGCCCGCAGCCCACACTGCCGCCGCAGCTGCCACAAAATAACCGCCAGCAGCGCAAACAGCACCAAATACTGCACCACGCGCACACCGGTGATGGACATAACGCAGAGCAGCGGCCGCAGCCAGATCAGGTAGCCGTGCCAATACCGCGCATAGGAGAACGGCACCAGCTGCACTGCCTTTTGGGCACCGGTGGCCAGCGGAATGGTGCGCTCGCAATAGACAGCAAGATCACCGGCCATCGTTTCAAAGTTATCCACGTTATAGGCCGTTGCGGTCATCATGGCGGTCAAGGGATCCTGCTCGCCCATGGCGGCCGCTTCAAACAGCATGATGGTATCGGTATAGTTATCCATCTGGAACAGCTTAAAGCCGAAATATTCAGGGTAAAGCCCCTCCTGCTGGATGGTTTGGGCTGAATCATACACATGTTCCAGCACCGGCTGGGCCGGCAGCGCGCACGCCCCCAGCAGCAGCACAAACAGCACTGCCACTGTGGCTGCAAACGCCGCCAGCAGCTGCAGGGGCGTGGTGTGCCGCACCGTTGGGTTTGTTTTGATTTCCTGCATAGCATTCCTTTTCTTTTGGGAAGATTGCAAAAAAGTTACAAATCTTTTTTGGTTATTATACCGTATTATTCCGCCAGTTTCAATAGCGCAGAACTGCCGAAAGTTGTGAAATCCCCATCACAAAATTTGCACATTCCCGTTACCGGGCGTCCGCCTGGCGCGAAACGGAGAGCACAATGCCCATTTCGCCCAGCAGCATCATCAAACTGGTACCGCCGGAAGAAAAAAACGGCAGGCTGATACCGGTGTTGGGGATGGTGTTGGTAACAACGGCAATGTTCAGCACCGCCTGCAGCACCACCTGCACCACAAAGCCAACGGCCAGCAGCGCACCGAATTTATCCCGCGCGCGCACTGCAATGGACATGCCGCGCAAAAACAGCAGCAGGAACAGCACCACCGTCAGAGCCGCGCCCACAAAGCCAAGTTCTTCACACAGAATCGAAAAGATAAAGTCGTTCTGCGGTTCCGGCACATAGAGATATTTCTGGCGGCTGTTGCCCAGCCCCAGCCCGGCCGCGCCGCCAGATGCAATGGCGTACAGGCTTTGGATGGTCTGGTGGCCTTCGCCCAGCGGATCGGCAAAGGGGTCCCGCCAGGAGGACAGCCGCCCCATGGCATAGGGCACCAGCTCCGGCAGCAGCACCACCGCCGCCGCAATGGCCCCGGCCCCGGCAATGCCTGCCAGGGCAAACCACTTTAAGCCCGTGCCGCCCACAAACATCAGCACCGCGCCGATGCCCAAAATCAGTAGCGTGCCGGACAGATGCGGCTCCAGCAGCATCAGCACCGTAACCGCCCCCAGGATAACCATAAAGGGCAGCACCCCGGTTGCAAAGGTCTGCATCCTGTCATGGTTGAGGGAGATGATGTGGGCAAACACCAGCACTACCGCAAACTTGGCAATCTCGCTGGGCTGCAAGGTGCCCAGCCCCGGCAGCACGATCCACCGCTTGCAGCCGTTATATTCCGGCATGAACAGCACGATTGCCAGCAACGCCAGCGATACCCCCATGATTGGCCACGCCAGTTTGTGCCAGATGTGGTAATCCACCAGACTGGCCGCGTACATGGCCACCGCACCAAACGCCGCAAACAACAGCTGGGGGCGGATGTAGGTATAAGCATCCCCGCGCCGGTACAGCGCCACTGCATACCCAGCTGAAAACAGCATCACCAAACCATAGCACACCAGCAGCATCAAAATGATCAAAAACCAGATATCCGGTGCCGGCTGCCCGGCCAGCCGCTTTTTGATGACCGTACGGGCCAGTGCCGCTTCTTCTTTCAATCCAAAAACCCCCTTCCCCATCCAGCTTGCAGCGGTTTATTCCGCCACACCCTAGTATATGTACGGGAACGGGGGCTTAATCATTCCTGGGTATATCCAAGGCAACACCGCACAATTCCCGCCTTACGGCTTAAGCACCGCTTCGGCGGCTGCGGCACGGCATCTGCGTTGCCAAAATGCTCGATAATGTCGGGTTGGTTTCCTTATCACCGGGGGTATTGCCGGTATCAAACAGGCTGCGTTCCTTAATGCTCTGGCTGAACTCCGCATAGCTGTAATAATCCGAAAGTTCCCCATAGCTGGCGGGGGTAAAGGCATTCTCGGCGCCTGCGGCATCGGTATTATACACTGCCACAGCACGGAAATGGTAGGTCACATCACTCAGGTACAGGGTGAACTCGGCATTCTGGCTGAAGTTTGTCTGGTCCGTCAGGCTTGCCAGCGAGGCATCCGCGCAGGAAAGCACCGTGTTGGACGGCATGGAAGCGTTCAGGTAGTTGGTGCCGCTGATGGCAGCGCCATCGCCCGGCTGGGAGCCGCTGTACACCAGCTGGCCGTTCTGGCCGGGGAACGCAAGATAACCGATAATTTTTTCGTTTTCTGCCGCAGCGGATTTCAAATATGCCTGCGCCTGGGTATCAAACTGCTCTGTGCCGTAATTTTTATAGGCAGGGGCTTTCACGGTGCATCCACGGGTCAGCCCCAGCAGCACCGCAGCACCCACCAGAACCAGCAGGGCAATAACAGCCACTGCGGCAATCGCTTTGCGGCGGTAGCGGCGCTCGGCACGCTCGATCATGGCAAGGCTGCGGTTGTGGATGGCATCCTGTTTGGGTTCCTGCTTTGCTGCCAGGGGGCGCGGCACTGCCGGTTTGGCTTTGCTGCGGCCAGGGAAGGTAATGGTGGGCTCTTCATCCTCCCCGTCATCCTCATCGTCTTCAAACAACTGGCTGGCGGCGCGCTGGAATTCATCGGTGCTGCGCGGCGGGGCTTTTTCGTCCGCCTTGCGGGCTGCTTCCAGCGCGGCGGGATCCAACCCTGCCGAAAAATCCGGGATATCATCATCCAGGATAGAAGCTTTTGGTTTCGGCAGGTTGGCGGGCGGTTCCGGCTCCGGCAGGGGTTCCGGCTGCGGTGCAGCGGGCGGTTCCGGGTTGGGCTGCTCCTGCTGCTTTGCTGCCTGCTGAGCCGCCATGGCCTGCTCCAAATCTGCACGGGAAATTTTGATAGTGCGGGTGGCACACAGTTCCAGGTCCGGGTCCAGCTCGCTTTCTGCGGCGCGGCGGGCGCGCGCTTCGGCGGCGGCCTGCGGGCCTGCGGTGCGCAGGTCCAGCGGATCCGGTGTTGGCTGCGGCGCGGCAGGCTGGGCGATGGGGCGTTCAAAGGTAATGGTCCCGGTGGGGGTAGCCTGCGGTTTGGGTTCAGTGGGCTGCGCATCGTAATCGGGGACCGGTTCTGCATCGTAGCTGTCCGGGGCGTTGGGCTTAACCGCCGGTTTGGCCGGGGCAGCCTTGCGGCGCAGCGTAAAGCGGAAACCTGGCCTCGGCTGGCCTTCGCCGCTGACCAACAGCAGCGGGCGCTCCCGCCCCGGCTTGAAGGTAATAGCGGAAGGTCCCAGGTGCATCCCCAATGCACGGCGGCGGGCCAAGTCCAGAATATGGTTGGCGATTGCCATATCGGAGATTTCGGGGCTCAGGGCACAGGCTGCCGCGCCGATGCGGCTGCACAGCAGCACAAAAGGCGCCTGCCCCACTGTTGCGGGCATATACACGGCGGCATAATCCGCATTGGCCAGCAGCAAAGCGCTTTGAGCGCGGCCTGCAGCGGCCTGAACCATATCGCCGGGGAACTTTTTGAGCAGAGCTTCCGGCGCGGCAATGCGGCGGGCGTTTGCCGGGTTCAGGTAGGTCTGGTTGCCAAAATCGAACGCTGCTTCGCTGTGCTGCAGGCCGCGCAGGGCGTTGCCCAACAGGCGGCCGGTGGCTTCGTCCGCCGCAACAAGCAGGCGGCGCTTTTTCAGCAGGGCATCCAGCGCGGCCTGGGCCAGGGTGGTATCCTCAAAGCCATAGCAGGCATCGCCAAAGCGGGTGCGCAGTTTCTGCACCCACTTTTCGCAGTATTCATCCGCCATTGCCTGGGTGGGGGCTGATGCCTGCACGCAGACAAGGTATTCACCATCGCGCTCCTGCAGGCGCAGGCTGGGGCTGCCCTCGGCCTGGGCGTTCTCAATGATGGAGTTCATCTCCGCTTTGGAAAGCCCAAACACACGCAGGATTCGCATTTGGATTTGCAGCATTAAAACACCCCTTTGGTGGAAAGTTGAAGTTAGG
>QWCN01000846.1_pt1 | contig 52228 bp, 47 predicted proteins | sample 1972711 | NCBI WGS metagenome assembly QWCN01 (sample SAMN09866707, study PRJNA288562) | Human gut metagenome isolate term1_stool, whole genome shotgun sequencing... | isolation source: gut | host: Homo sapiens | place: USA: California
GGTCAGGCTGTTCTTGAAGGTCTGCTCGAAGCCCAGGAACTTGATGATGCCCTCATACACGTTCTTCTGGAAGCGCAGGCCGCCCTTGTAGGGGCCGATCGCGCCGTTGAACTGGCAGCGCCAGCCGCGGTTGGTGTGCCACTGACCATTATCGTCGCACCACACAACGCGGAAGGTGAACATACGCTCGGGCTCGACCATACGGCCCAGCAGATCGACCTTCTCATACTCGGGGTGCTTCTCGATCACAGGCTCCAGAGAGGACAGAACTTCCTCAACGGTCTGGACGAATTCGGGCTCATTGCCGTGCTTGGTCTTGACGTTTTCCAGCACGCTTGCCAGATAAGCATTCATAATAATTTGCCTCCTCAAATTTTATTCCTCAGTTTTTTGGGGAACGTTTGACGGACCCTATTCCATCGCCTTTGATGATAACACGGATTCGGGGATTTCTCAAGAGGAAACGGACGAATTCTCCGGTAAGCGATAGTAAAAATTCAAGAGGAAAATTTGTGCAAAATGTCGTTTCATCATTTAAAGTGCAATACGGAGGCAGTATTTTTAACGGAGAGGGGGTGGTTTTTACTTATGGCATCTTGACATTTTTCGTCAATACCTTATAATGAGACTGTTGGCTGGAAGCCGAAAGCGATCGATTCAGGAAAAAGGAGATTATGATAATGACATATACCATGACCATTGCCGGGTTGAAGCGTGAGCTTCCCATCTGCAAGGTGAATGACGATCTTTATATCGGCGCGTTCATCTGCTTCGGCGACGCGGAAGTGACCGAGGCCGCCGCTGCCGCCATGCTCAAGAAGCTGGAAGGCATTGAATACGATTACCTCTTTACCGCCGAGGCCAAGTCCATCCCCCTCATTCACGAGATGGCCCGCCAGAGCGGCGCGAAAAAGTACTTCATCGCCCGCAAGGGCCCCAAGGTCTACATGCCCGACCCCATCTCTGTGGCCGACCAGTCCATCACCACGCTGGCCCAGCAGATGCTGTATCTGGGCAGCGACGACGCGGCGCTGATCAAGGGGAAGAAGATCGTCATCATGGACGACGTGATCTCCACCGGCGGCAGCCTGAAGGCCATGGAAGCGCTGGTGCATAAGGCCGGCGGCGAGGTAGTGGCCAAGATCGCCGTGCTGGCCGAGGGCGGTGCGGCAGACCGCAAGGACATTATGTTCCTGGGCAAGTTGCCTGTGTTCAACGCGGACGGCAGCATCAAGGGATAAAATAACATCATACATTGTGAAAAACGTCCCGATCCATCGGGACGTTTTTTTGCCTCCCTCTGACGAGGGAGGTGGCAGCTTCGGCGGCATAGCCGCCGAGATCGGGGTGTTAAGAAAACATGCCACCGGCATGTTTTCTTAACACCCCGACGGAGGGAGAGACGATAAACACAAGAGGTTCGGCAAAACGAATGTCTCTCCCCAGTCACCTTCGGTGACAGCCCCCTCGTCAGAGGGGGCCAAGGGCGATTGGCACCCCGCCGACATTGCCCGTGCGATGCCGTCCGTCATTATCCCTCCTTATCTTTTTCCAATTACTGCCGCAAATTTGAAATGGACATTTATGATAAATCGTGCTAATATGAGGAATCAATAAAATTTATTGCGATGGAGGTCATATTATGGCAGTCAAAGAGAGCTATGCCGGCAAGATCAACCGCAAGCTGAACAAGAAGCTGCACGTCATCGAGGTGGCGGCGGGCCGCCGCCCGGCCGATCTGGTGCTGAAAAACGCCACCTACGTCAACGTGTTTTCCAATGAGCTGTGTCAGGCGGACATCGCCGTGGCCGAGGGCCTGATCGTGGGCATGGGCGAGTACCATGGCGACGTGGAGGTGGACGTTTCCGGCAAGATCGTGCTGCCGGGCTTTGTGGACGCCCACATCCATCTGGAAAGCTCGCTGGTGAGCCCCAGCGAATTCGCCCGTGCGGTGCTGCCCCACGGCACCACCACCGTCATCACCGACCCCCACGAGATCGCCAACGTCATGGGCACCGACGGCATTGAGTACATGCTGCAAGCCACCGAGGATCTGCCGGTGGATGTGCGGTTCATGCTGCCCTCCTGCGTACCCGCCACGCCCATGGACGAGTCCGGTGCCAATCTGGACTACCGGGCCATCGACTCCTTCTATGACCATGCCCGCGTACAGGGCTTGGCCGAGATGATGAACTCCTACGGCGTCATCCACAGCGATCCGGACGTGGTGTCCAAGATCGTGGCCAGTCAGGCCCACCACAAGAAGATCGACGGCCACGCCCCTGATCTGGTGGGCAACGACCTGAACGCCTATGTGGCGGCAGGCGTGTACTCCGACCACGAGTGCCACGATCTCAACGACGCCATCGCCAAGCTGCAGCGGGGCCAGTTCATCATGATCCGCGAGGGCACCGCCGCCCGCAATCTGGAGGCGCTGGTTCCCCTGCTGTGCGACAAGTATGTGGAGCGCTGCATGTTCTGCACCGACGACAAGCACCCCAACGACCTGCTGGAGAAGGGCCACATCGACTACATCGTGAAGAAGGCCATCTCGCTGGGCGTGGAGCCCATCACCGCCATCAAGGCCGCCTGCCACAACGCCGCACGGTACTTCCTGCTGAACAACCGGGGCGCTATCGCGCCCGGCTATCTGGGCGACTTCGTCATCATCGACGACTTCGAGCATTTCAACATTGAGAAGGTCTACAAGCGGGGCGTGCTGATGTGTGAGAACGGTCGGGTGGCGGACTTCCCCGTGCCGGAGGTGGACCCCTATCTGGTGGAGCGGGCACACCACACCTTCCATGTGTCCCAGCTGACCGCCGCCGACTTTGTGGACAACCGGCCCCACGCCGTCATCGGCATGGTGGACGGCGAGATCACCACCACCGACTGCGGCTATACCGACCGCATCGACGCGGAGTACGATATTTTGAAGATCGCCGTGATCGAGCGGCACAAGAACACCCATCACATTGGCTTGGGCTACATCAAGGGCTACGGCCTGAAGCACGGCGCGGTGGCCACCTCCATCAGCCACGACAGCCACAATATCATTGTGGTGGGCGCCAACGACGAGGATATGGCCTTTGCCGCCAATCAGGTGGTGGCGCTGAACGGCGGTATCGTGGTGGCCCAGGACGGCGCTGTCACCGGTGAGGTGCCGCTGGCGGTGGCCGGTATCATGAGCGACGAGCCGCTGGTGGAGGTGAACCGCAAGCTGGAGGAGGCCAAGGAGAAGGCCTTTGCCGCCGGCGTCAACCGGAACATCGACCCGTTCATGACGCTGAGCTTCATGGCGCTGCCGGTGATCCCCACCCTGCGCATCACCACAAGAGGTGTGTTCGACGTGACCACGCAGCGGTATATCTAACAACTGGCATGAGATACAGCACCCCCGCTGCCCATCGGGCAGCGGGGGTCAACTTGTGTGTAATATGATTGCGGGGAGCGCCGGGACAACTATTCCGCTTTGTTGTCCGCTTCCGCCTGCATGGCGGCGAACTCCGCCTTGGCCTCCGCCAGAACCTTGCGGTCATGCTTGGTGGTCAGCGTCGTTTCATCGAACTTGGCGAACATGTCCGGACGGCGCAGCATGGTGCGCTTATAGCTCTCCTTTTTCCGCCAGTCCGCCACGTTGCCGTGATGGCCGCTCAGCAGCACGGCAGGCACCTTGCGGCCACGCCACTCCTCAGGCCGGGAGTACTGGGGGTACTCCAAAAGGCCGTCCCAGTGGCTCTCCTCCGTGTAGCAGCTCTCCTCCGGCAGTACACCGGGCACCATGCGGCACAGGCAGTCCGCTACCGCCATGGCGGGGATCTCGCCGCCGGTCAGGACAAAATCGCCCAGCGACAGCTCCTCGTCCACGCATTCCTCCAGAAACCGCTCGTCCACGCCCTCATAGTGGCCGCAGACAAGAATCAGATGGTCATACTGTTCCTTCAATTCCCGGGCCACCTGCTGGTCAAAGGTGCGGCCGCAAGGAGACATGTAGATGGTGTGCACCCGCTGTCCCGCCTCGTCGCAGATGTGCTGCCAGCAGCGGTACAGGGGATCGGCCTGCATCACCGCGCCCCGGCCGCCGCCATAGGGATAGTCGTCCACCTGCATCTGCTTGTTGGTGGTGTAGTCCCGGATCTGGTGGGTGGCGATGGTGATATATCCCCGCTCCTGTGCCCGGCCGATGATGGACTGATCCATCATGGCGTGGATGGCGTCGGGGAACAGTGTCATGATGTCAATTCTCATCGATGGCCAGTCCTTTCATGTTGTGGATGCGCACCACCCCCGCGTCAATGTCCACCGAGGCGATGAACACCCCCGGCACAGCGGGGATCAAATACTCACGTGCGCCCTTCACCTCATAGACCTTGTGGGCGGGGTAGTGCAGCACACGCTTCAGCTTGCCCAGCTCCTCTCCGGTGGCGTCGTCCAGCACCGTGCAGCCCTCCAGCTCCACGTCGAAGTATTCGCCCTCCGGCAGTTCCACGTCCTCGGCGTAGATGGACACGCTCTTGCCCTTCAGGGCCAGCGCCGCGTCCATGTCCTCCACCCCCGGCAGCGTCAGCAGCAGCACGGATTTGTGAACGCGGGAGGAGCGCACCTCCGTCTCCTTTCCGCCGATGTTGAAGCGGTCAAATTCCGCCAGAAATTCCGGATCGAAGCCTACGGGGTTCAGCTTCACCTCACCCCGGATGCCGTGTGCGTTGACGATGGCGCCAACATGGATGAGTTCCTGTTTCATATGGTAAATACTCCCTTTAAATCGCCGGTTCCAGCCAGCCCAGTGAAAATTGCATCATCACCCGCAGGATATAGTACAGCGCCAGCGCCGCGATGGAGAAGATCAATCCCATCAGCGCCAGCACGCTCTGCCGCCGGTAGTACCGCACGCCCGCCACCACGATGCCCGCCACGTCGGACACGATGGGCAGGATCAGCATGATGGTGGACGGCACCATAGTGGCCCAGCTGTAGCCCCCAATGATCAGCGACGCCAGCTCCGCCAGATCGTAGGCGAACACCGGCCAGATCAAATTGATCACGCCGTGGACAAAGGCCAGCAGATCGCCCCGCTCCTGCTTCATGGCCGCGTCTCCTGACGGCGGAGCTCCTCCACCCGGTCGATGCGGAAGTAATCCCGGCGCTCGGCCTGCACCCGGCCCGTCACATAGATGAAGTCGCCCTTTTTCAGCAGCGGCAGCAGGCCGTTGGGATCGTCAAAGCCCGTCAGGTCGATCTCCAGCCCGAAGCCGGTATCCAGCATGCCGTCCTCGTTGATCCGCCAGTAGGGGAACCACAGGGACACAAGGCGGTCGGCGTACTTGCCCTGTTGGCCCTTCACGTACTCGGTGGATACCTGCTCGAAGCTCATGGGCACGATCTCGCCGTCCGGCATGTGGAAATACATGCCGCCGTACAGACGGCGCAGGCGCTTGCCCCGCTGGGTGCTGTGGGCCGCCACAAAGGCCAGCATCAGCAAAATAAACACCACGCCATACATGCCCTGTCCCATCACCAGACACACGATGGCCATGATGATGCCGGTGACAAGGATCACCTTGTTGGCAAGATCCTGATTGTTCCAGACCCGCTTGATCTGCTGCATAGACTCACCTCAAAAAAGAATGATTTTCTCGTAGCATTGTACCACAGGTTCGGAAAAACGTCAAATTGGGGCTTGCATTTGCTGTCATATCTGGTATAATTATTTTCAATGTGTGATTATTGACATATCGTCATAGCTTATGAAAGGATGGTTGAAATGGCCGTTAAACTGGAACTCTACAAGGTATTCAAGGAAGTGGCGGAGGCTGGCAACATCACCGCCGCGGCGCAGGCGCTGTATATCAGCCAATCCGCCGTCAGCCAGTCCATCAAGCAGCTGGAGGGCGATCTCCAGACCCGTCTTTTTGCCCGCAACAGCCGCGGCGTCACCCTGACCGCCGACGGCAAGCTGCTGTATGAATATGTCCGCAGCGCCATCGGCCTGCTGGAAACCGGCGAGGCCAAGCTGAGCCAGACCCGAGAGCTGCAAATGGGACACCTGACCATCGGCGCGTCCGATACCGTCACCAGCCAGTTCCTGCTGCCCTATCTGGACAGCTTCCACAAGCAGTACCCCGCCATTCATATTCAGATCGTCTCCGGCCGCAGCCACAAGGTGCTGGGCCTGCTGCAATCCGGCAAGGTGGATATTGCCTTTGCCAGCACTCCCAACGAGGGCAGCTTCGAGACGATCCCCTGCTTCGCCACCCACTCCATCTTTGTGGCAAGCCCCGACTACCCCTGTGACTTCAATCACATCTATACGCTGGCGGAGATCGCGGATTTCCCGCTGATCCTGCTGGAGCGGAAGGCCAGCTCCCGCCTGTATCTGGAGAAATACTTCCTGCAGAACGGCCTGCGGCTGAACCCGGAGATCGAGCTGGGTGCACGGAGCCTGCTGGTGGATCTGGCGGCCATCGGCTTCGGCGTGGCGGGCGTGACGGAGGAATTCGTCCGCCGGGATATGGAGAATGGCCGTCTGCGGAAGCTGGAGACCACCTTTGACATTCCGCCCCGCAGCGTGGACATGTGTATCCTGCGTGGCGTGCCCCAGACGGCGGCGGCCCAGCGCTTCGCGGATTTCATCCGGGAGAGCGTGAAGTAAGCCGGGACAACGCTCGCGGCTTTGCCGCCGGAAACGCTTTCGGGCACTGCATATGATCTCTTTTTCACAGGGGTCGGCTTTGCCGATCCCTGTGAAGCATGTTATGCGGCCGCGTCATTTGCGTTTTCGCGTTTCTCTCATAAAGTCAAAAACAAAGTGAAAAATTCTCCTCTTTTTGTGGCTTTTTTGCCAAAATTCCCCCTTGCATCTTTGCAAAGGGTGTGTTATAAATAGTAGGTAATTTGATATAAAAGCCATGAGGGAGAAGTTCCACAACGGGAACACGGCTCCAAGAGAGGGACGGTCACCGGCTGAAAGCCGTCCTGTGCCGTGATGTGGTGTTCGCTCCGGAGCTGCCGCGAGGAAATGCGCGGACGGGTCAACCTCCGTTAACGGGAAAACGAGTGCGCGGACATGTCCGCGAAGCTGGGTGGTACCACGGAAGTTTTGCCTTTCGTCCCTGTTTGACTGGGATGAGGGGCGTTTTTTTATGCCAGCTTATCCCCCGATACCATAGTTCATTAAACTATCCGACAATAAAAGGAGGATCTTACATGAAAGAGAAACTGGAACAGCTTCTGGCTGAGGGCAAGGCCAGGATCGAGGCCGTCCGCACCGAACCGGAGCTGCAGGAGGTCAAGGCGCTGCTGCTGGGCAAGCAGGGCACGCTGACGGGACTGCTGAAGGAGCTGCCCAAGCTGGACGTTTCCCTGCGTCCCGAGATGGGCAAGGCGGTGAACCAGGTCAAGGCCCAGCTGACCGAGCTGCTGGACCAGCGCCGCAATGAGCTGAAGATGAAGGCGTCGGAGGTGGATCCCGACTTCGATATCTCCGTGCCGGGCATTCTGCCCTCCGGCGGCGGTCTGCACCCCATCACCCAGATGTGCTACGACCTGAACGATGCGTTCCGCTCCATGGGCTTTGAAATTTTCGAGGAGGACGATATCACCAGCGAGCTGTACGGCTTCGATAACCTGAACTTCCCTCCCAACCATCCCGCCCGTGAGAGCATGGACACCTATTGGTTGGAGGGTCACGACAAGGGCGAGTGCTGGGACAAGCTGTGTCTGCGTCCCCACCTGACCGGCGGCTCCGTCCGCTATCTCCAGACCCACAAGGCTCCCTATCGCTTCGTGTACCCCGGCAAGGTGTACCGCAACGAGACCACCGACGCCCGTCACGAGCGCGCCTTCTTCCAGTATGAGGCGCTGATCGTGGACAAGGACTTCACCTTCTCCTCCGGCAAGGTGATGATCAAGAGCATTCTCAGCAAGGTGTTCGGCCGGGATGTTCCGGTGCGTATGCGTGCCGGCTTCTTCCCCTTCGTGGAGCCGGGCTTTGAGATCGACATGGGCTGTCTGGTGTGCGGCGGCAAGGGCTGCAGCGTGTGCAAGCATGTGGGCTGGATCGAGGTCATGCCCGGCGGCACCCCCCACCCCAACGTATTGAAGGCGGCCGGTCTCGACCCCGACGAATACACCGGCTTCTATGTCAACATCGGCTTGGATCGTCTGGTCATGATGCGCTACGGCGTGGACGATGTGCGTTTGTTCCACAGCGCTGACCTGCGGTTCCTGAATCAGTTCCGCTAAGGGAGGGCAAGACACATGAAAGTATCACTGAACTGGATCAAGGATTACGTCGACCTGCCGGCGGATATGGATCTGAAGCGGCTGGCGTATGATCTTACCATGTCCACCGTGGAGGTGGAGGACACCATCGAGCTGGCCAAGCAGTTCGACCACATGGTGGTGGGCCGGATCAAGACCATCGAGCAGCATCCCAACGCCGACAAGCTGAGGGTCTGCAAGACCGATATCGGCGGCGAGGTCAAGGATATCGTCTGCGGCGGCAGCAACCTGACCGAAGGCATGAAGGTGGCCGCGGCGCTGCCCGGCGCCATGTGCAAGTGGCACGGCGAGGGCGAGCTGGTGGAGATCAAGAAGAGCAAGCTCCGCGGCGTGGAGAGCTACGGCATGATCTGCGGCGCGGTGGAGATCGGCCTTTCCGACCTGTTCCCCACCAAGGAGGAGACCCACATCCTCGATTTGAGCGACTTCGACGCGCCTGCCGGTACGCCGCTGGCCGACGCGCTGGAGCTGAACGATATTATTCTGGAGATCGACAACAAGTCCATGACCAACCGCCCCGACCTGTGGGGCCATTACGGCATCGCCCGTGAGCTGGCGGCCCTGTACGGCCTGCCCCTGAAGCCTATCGCCCCCTACCGGAGCGACGTGGGCCAGGGCAGCCTGACCGTCACCGTGGAGGACACGGAGCGCTGCCCCCGTTACGTGGCCGCCTCCATTGAGAACCTGTACGTGAAGCCCGCCACCTATAAGATGCAGAGCCGCATCTGGAAGGTGGGCATGCGTCCCATCAACGCGCTGGTGGACGTGACCAACTACGTCATGCTGGCTACCGGTCAGCCCACCCACGCCTTCGACTCCGACCACATCGCGGGCCACATCATCGTCCGCCGTGCCGCCGAGGGGGAAAAGCTGCTGCTGCTGAACGGCAAGGAGCTGCCCCTGAGCACCGACGATCTGGTGATCGCCGACGACGCGGGCGCGGTAGGTCTGGCCGGCGTCATGGGCGGCGCCAAGGACTCCATCCTGCCGGAGACCAGCCGCGTTATTCTGGAGGTGGCCAACTTCGACGCCAAGGGCATCCGCCGCACCGCCCTGCGGTACGACAACCGCACCGAGGCTTCCGCCCGCTATGAAAAGGCCATCGACCCCGAGCGCTGCGACCAGGCGCTGGCCATGTCCATGGCGCTGTTCGCGGAGCTGTATCCCGAAATGAAGGTGACGGGTCTGTCCGACCTGTATCCCAAGCATCTGGAGAACGCTGAGATCGACGTGACCCTCAGCTGGCTGGAGCGCCGCCTGGGCAAGTCCCTGACCCCCGACGACGTGAAGCACAAGATGGAGCTGCTGGGCTATCAGGTGACCTTCGACGGCGACAATATGCACGTGGTGGTGCCTACGTGGCGCTCCACCGGCGACGTCAGCATCAAGGCCGACATCATGGAGGAAGTGGCCCGCATGTACGGCTACGAGAACTTTGAGGCCGCACCCATCACCACCTCCTTCGACGGCGCTATCAACCAGCTGGACAAGGATCTGGAGCGGAAGATCAAGGAGTATCTGTCCTTCCGCTGCGGCATGCAGGAGATCTTCACCTATCCCTGGATGGACGAGCTGTATGTCAACGCCGTGCTGCAGAGCACCGACGGCATTCTGGCCCTGTCCACGCCGCCCTCTCCTGCCGAGCGGTTTGTCCGTTCCTCGCTGCTGCCCAATCTGTGCAAGGCCGTGGTGAAGAACGAGCGCTACTTTGATGAGTTCGCCATCTACGAGACCGCCCAGGTGTTCCGGGATGAGAACTACACCACTCCCTATGATCCCCGCGAGAAGCTGCCCTCCCAGCGCAAGCATGTGGCCGGCGCTTTCGTCTGCGGCGGCAAGGACGTGACCACCCTGTTCCGCAAGGCCAAGGGCGTGCTGGAAATGATGCCCCGCTACACCCACATGGAGGGCTTCACCCTTAAGCAGGTGGAGAAGCCCGTGTGGGCCGACAACGTGGTGTGGCTGAACGTCTATCTGGGCGAGGAGCGCATCGGCGATCTGGCCCTGCTCAGCAAGAAGGTGTCCATGGAGTGCGGCATCAAGAACCTGAACGTCATGCTCTTTGAGCTGGATCAGGATTGCCTGAAGCCCTTCCGCTCCCGCACCAACAGCTTCACCCACCTGCCGGAGTACCCCATGACGGAGTACGATATCTCCGTGCTGTTGCCCGGCGAGGTGAAGTGGGAGGACGTGGCCCAGACCATCCGGGGCGTCAAGAGCGAGCTGTTCCACGGCGCGCACTTCGTGGACGAGTACCGGGGCAAGCAGGTGCCCGACGGCAAGAAGTCCGTCACCGTCCGCCTGGCCATCGGCTCCAAGGAAAAGACCCTGACCTCCGCCGAGATCGAGGACGTGGCTAACGGTGTCATCAACAAGCTGGTGAAGCGCTTCGGCGCGGAGCTGCGCTCCAAGTAAAGAATTCGAGATAAAACAGGAAGCCGGCCATTGGCCGGCTTCCTGTTTTATCTCGTTGTCAGAATGCTTACTCCACCGTGACGCTCTTGGCGAGGTTCCGGGGCTTGTCGATATCGCAGCCCCGCTCCAGTGCGATGTAGTAGGCCAGCAGCTGCAAAGGCACCACACCCAGCTGGGGCAGCAGCATGGCTTCCGTTTCCGGTACGGTCAGCACGTTTTTCACACGGCTGTGCATCCGCTCCGTTCCGGCGGCGGTGGTCAGCGCCAGCACATTGGCGCCCCGGGCCTGCACCTCCACCACGTTGCTCATGGCCTTGTCGAACAGGGGCATATAGGTGGCGGCGGCGATCACCGGCGTGCCCTCCTCGATGAGAGAGATGGTGCCGTGCTTCAATTCGCCGGAGGCATACGCCTCGGAGTGGATATAGGAAATTTCCTTCAGCTTCAGGCTGCCCTCCAGCGACAGGGCGTAGTCCAGGTTCCGTCCAATGAAAAACACCTGATCGTGTCCGGCCAGCTCTCTGGCGGCGGCCTGAATGTACCCGGTGTCGGAGAGAATTTCCTCCATCTGATGGGGGAGCGCCTGAATGCCCTGCACCATGGCGGTATAGGTTTCCAGATCGATGGTGCCCATAATGTCGCCGAAGTACAATCCCAGCAGGTTCAGCACCACCATCTGGGTGCTGTAGGCCTTGGTGGTGGCCACGGCGATCTCCGGGCCTGCCCAGGTGTACAGCACGTCGTCGGACTCCCGTGCGATGGAGGAGCCAACCACATTGACGATGGAGAGGATGCGGGCGCCCCGCTTCTTGGCTTCCCGCAATGCGGCCATGGAGTCCAGCGTCTCGCCGGACTGGCTGATGACGATTGCCAGATCACCGGGGCCGATGATGGGGTCACTGTACCGGAACTCGGAGGCCAGACACACCTCCACGCTGCGGCGCAGCATCCGCTCCAGATTGTACTTGCCCACCATGCCCACATGGTAGCTGGAGCCGCAGGCCACAATAAAGATGCGGCCGATATCCCGAATTTCCCGGTCGGTCATGGTCAGGTCGCTGAGCACCACCCGGCCCTCCTGAATACGGCCGGTGATGGCCTTGGAGATGGCGGTGGGCTGCTCGAAGATCTCCTTCAGCATGAAGTGGGCATAGCCGCCCTTTTCCGCCGCGTCCACATCCCAGTCGATGTAGTGGCGCTCCTTTTCCACCGGGCGGCGGCGCTCGTCATAGATGCGGATGCTGCCGGCCGTCACCACGGCCAGCTCGCCGTCGTCCATGTACACCACGTCCCGGGTGTGCCGCAGCAGCGCCGTCACGTCGGAGGCGATGAAGTTCTCCCCCTCGCCGTAGCCCAGCAACAGCGGCGCATCCTTCCGGGCGGCAATGAGCCGATCCGGCGTGTCGGTGCACAGGATACCCAAGGCATAGGTGCCCTCCACCGCCGACAGCATACTGGTGACGGCCTCGAACACGTCGCGGCTGTCCCGGTAATACCAGTCCAGCAGCTGGGCCACCACCTCGGTGTCCGTCTCGGAGCGGAAGGTATAGCCCTTTTCCAGCAGCTTCTTTTTCAGCTCCGCGTAGTTTTCGATGATGCCGTTGTGCACCACGGCGAAGCGGCCGCTCTCGCTGACCTGCGGGTGGGCGTTGGTGTCGTTGGGCTCGCCGTGGGTGGCCCAGCGGGTATGGCCGATGCCGATAACGCCGGGCATGGTCTTGCCCTCGTCCGTCAGGTCGGCCAGCGCCTGCAAACGGCCCTTGGCCTTCTGCACACGCAGACCGTCCGGGCCGCACACGGCCATACCGGCGGAGTCATAGCCCCGGTATTCCAGCCGGCGCAGTCCCTCCAGCAGCAGCGGCGCGGCCTGCTGCGTTCCTACATATCCTACGATTCCACACATAGTGTCGTACCTCCTGATACAATTAAAATATCAAAAGGACAAACGCGCAGTGATCTGTCACTTCTTCTCCGGCGGCAGCGGCTTTGTTTTGCGGTCGCCCGCATATTTGTCCGCTGCCTGACGTACCCGAAGGCGGTACGGGAGAGCACCCGCCGAATACTTCGATACTCTCTCCTCCTCGTCGTCCTGCCCTGTGGGCAGGCGCTGGCGCTTTGTGTCGGATGTGGTGTTCCGAAAGTCCTCCTTTCGCTCTGCGCTGGGGCGGTGGAAGCGCCCCTTTTTTATTTTATATAAAAGCGGCCACGGATGTGACCAGTTTTATTGCGTTTGGCAATATTTTTTCAAAAAACGTCCATACTCCATTCAAAAGGAGTTGATCGTTTATGATAACCGCGTTTTTCCGCACGGTGCTGCTGTACGCGCTGCTGATCGTGGGGCTGCGGCTCACCGGAAAGCGGCAGATCGGCCAGCTGGAGCCCATTGAATTCGTTCTGATGATGCTGCTCAGCGACCTGGCGTCGGTACCGATGCAGGACTTCGGCCTGCCGCTGTTGCAGGGCATCATCCCCATTGCCACACTGCTGGCGCTCAGTACGCTGCTCAGCGGCATCAGTCTGCTGAGCGTCCGGTTTCGCTCCCTTATCTGCGGCGAGCCTACCATCATCGTCCGGGACGGCGTTTTACAGCAGACCGCCATGAAGCGCAGCCGCCTGACGCTGGACGAGGTGCTGGAGGAACTGCGGGTGCAGGGCGTATCCTCCCTTGCCGACGTGAAATACGCCGTGCTGGAGACCAGCGGCCAGCTGAGCGTGCTGCTCCGGGCCGACGTACAGCCCGCCACCCCCAAGCAGATGGGGCTGAAGGTGGACGACGACGTGTTCCTGCCGGTCATCATCATCGACAACGGGCGGCTGATGGGGAAGAACCTGCAAAAAATGGGGCTGGACGACAAGTGGCTGCAAAAGCAACTGAAAGCCCACAAGGCCCATCGGGTGCAGGACGTGTTCCTGATGACGGTGGATCGGGGCGGCAGCGTGGTGCTGGCGAAGAAGGAGTCGGTGAAATGAAGGCGCTCCGTGTTGCCATTCTGACGCTGGCGCTGCTGATGGCCGCCGGGCTTGCCAACAGCGTCTATCTCACCGCCCGGTGCGATGACTGGACGGCCCGGCTGAACGCCGTGACCTCTGCCGCCGAAAGCGGCGACTGGGCCGCGGCACAGCGGGAGATGTCCGCGCTCCAGACCGACTGGCGGGAGAAGCAGAGCTATCTCCACATCACCCTACAGCACGAGGAGATCAACGAAGCCGATACCCTGCTGCACCAGTGCGCCCTGTACGTGAGGGAGCAGGATAACGACGCCCTCTCCGACGCGGCGGTACAGCTGGCGCTGGAGTTCGACCGTCTGGCGGAGCTGGAGCAGCTGAGTATTAAGAATGTGCTGTAGGCGGTGAACCACCGGTAGAGATCCGTAGGGGCGGACAGAGTCGTCCGCCCCTACAAAATGTCAAAGCGCCCTCCTTACTTCTCGTTCAGCAGCTTGTTCAGCTCCGACATAAAGGTGTTGATATCCTTGAACTGGCGGTACACGCTGGCGAAGCGGACGTAGGCCACCTCGTCGGCGGCTTTCAGCTTCTCCATGACCTTTTCACCGATGACCTCGGTGCTGGTCTCCCGCTCCAGCGAGTTTTGCAGCTCCTGCTCGATCTCGGTGGCCATGCGCTCCATGTCCGCCACGGGGACGGGCCGCTTTTCGCAGGAGCGCTGGATGCCCCGCAGCACCTTGCTGCGGTCGAAGCTCTGGCGGCTGCCGTCCTTTTTGATGACCACCATGGGCAGACTTTCCACCGTTTCATAGGTGGTAAAGCGTTTTTCGCACTTCAGGCATTCCCGGCGGCGGCGGATGCTGCTGCTCTCGTCAGCGGGGCGGGAGTCCACCACCTTGCTTTCCTTATATCCGCAATAGGGGCATTTCATCTCTTTGCTCCTCCTGTTTCTCCCGGCGTGCTGCGCCGGGGCATTGCACACGTAGATAGTATACCATAGAAATACAAGATGTGGTAGTCCTTTTTTCGTTTTTTTCCTGTGTGTTGCGGCGCGGGGCGGCACTTGCGGCGAGGGACGGGCATAGGATAGAACAGCCCCTGCGCAGGCAATTGGCGCGGGGGCGTATAAACCGGCGGCAGGCCGGGGACAATGGAAGTGACCTGATACATGTTGGGTACTTCCAGCGCGGCGGGCCTTTGGACCCGGCGCGAGACGATACGGAGTGTGAACTTTGTGGATACAACTGTCAAGCGCGGAGAGATCTATTACGCTGACCTCAGCCCGGTGGTGGGCAGCGAGCAGGGCGGCGTCAGACCGGTACTGATCGTGCAGAACGACACGGGAAACCGCCACAGCCCCACGGTGATCGCGGCGGCCATCACCTCGCAGATGGGCAAGGCCAAGCTGCCCACACATATTGAGCTTCAGGCCATGCGGTATGGCTTGCCCAAGGAGTCGGTGATCCTGCTGGAGCAGGTGCGCACGCTGGATAAGCAGCGTCTGCGCCAGCGGATGGGGCAGGTGGACAGCGACGTGATGGAGCGGGTGGACGCGGCCATCGCCGTCAGCTTTGGCCTGCCCCAGTCCCGGCTGGTGTGAGAGAAAAGAGACCGTCCCGGCGGGACGGCCTTTTTTTCAGTTCGTTTGGTGTACGGTGACCAGTGCGTAGGGGCCGACGACTCTGTCGGCCCCGCCCTTGGCTCTCCCTTTGGGAGAGCTGTCACCGTAGGTGACTGAGAGGGCGTCCCAAGACAGTGCGGTGGAAATCCAGATAGATGCTGCGGCGGGGAGAGAGCCGTGCGCTGCCGGTGGCAGATGAAGCACGGCGAACGAGTGGCAGCGGTCAAAATTTCGGCGGCTTAAATGCCGCTGCGAAATTTTGGGAACCGCAACAGGATATAGCCGCCACGATCGGAACTAAAAGATGATGCGGTGGAAACCAAGAAGGATGCTACAGCGGCATAGCCGCTGAGATCGACACTAAAAATATGCCACTGGCATATTTTCTTAACGTGTCGACACCGGCATATTTTCTTAACGTGTCGACCCTCTCCGTCAACGCTTCGCGTTGCCACCTCTCCCAAAGGGAGAGGCAAGGGCAGGCCGCCCCACAGCCGTTTCACGTACCCGCTGCGTACATCGTGCGAATCGGCACGCAAGGACAGATTTTCCACACGTCTTACCGTTGAACAGCATCCGGCTTTTTCCATACGACAATAAAACTTTCGTAAAACTCATCATTTTTGCACATACAAACATTGACTTTTCTGTCGGCTATTGGTATATTGACAATACATATGGGGTATTGCCCGCTCTGTGCTGCGTTCCATAGGCCGTGTTTCTTCTGGCGTGAAAAACGGGCCGTGTGTGCGATGGAACGCGGCAGGGGGAGAGCATGTCTTCAGATGTAATATTTTAATGAAAGGAAGAGGTATTCTTAATGAAGAAAAGAATCACAGCGCTGCTGCTCTGCCTGGTGATGGTGTTCAGCCTGATCCCCACCACCGTCTGGGCGGCAAGCAACAGTACCGTTGTGCTGCATCCGTCCGTCGGCAGTACCGTGACGGGCGTCAAGGTCAAGGTCGGCGATAAGATCGACGGTCATGCCATTACCAGCATCAGTGGCTACGACATCACTGTTGACCTCGGCAAGTACAATGTCAACAACGATACTTTTAGGCTGCCCTACGCAAAGGATATCTGGGAGGGTGTTGACAACAACAAAGTCGACTACATCAGCTGGGCCGGAAGCGGCAGCAACAGTCGCAGCGAAGGTGGAAGTGCCCTGCTTGCCAACGGCAAGAACACGGCATACTACTATTTCAAAGGCGCACCCGTTCTGCTGACTTTCACGCTGAACTATGACGCCAACGGCGGCAACGGCGCACCGGCCAGCCAGACCTACAAGGCGACCTCTCAGTATGAGAAGTCCTATACCTTCACCATTTCCTCGCAGACGCCGACTCGTGAGGGCTATAACTTCTTGGGTTGGAACACCGACAAGAATGCTGCTACGGCCAGCAAGCAGCCCGGCAACACGATCGTTGTGAATAACAACAATAATCCCACCACGCTGTATGCGGTTTGGGAGGAGAAGGCTCCTGTTACGCCTGATGATCCCAAAGTGGGCGAGAACTTTGACGTTAGCAAGGACATTGTCAAGGTCATTTGCGAGACTACCGACACGCACAATGACAGCTATGGTCTGAAGAACGGCTATTACAGTGTGAGTGATAGGAAGCAGTTGGCGAACGGCAACTGGCAATGCAAGATCACCATTGACCTGGATGGGTATTTTACGCTTTACAATAGCGAGCATACCGGTCATATCCGCGATATGAATCATAAAGACGCGACTGCCAAAATGGAGATATTCCCGACATGGTTTGCGAGTACTGGGAATTGGATTTTTGTGGGAACTAATACTGAGCCCGCTAAGATTTTCGTTAAGTGCGATGCCACCCAGCCCGAGGGCCCCGGCGAGAACGATACGCCCAACATGGCTGAGCTGCTGACGGTCGAGTGCGTAACTGCGGACGCCAAGCATACTCCCAAGTCTGCGCAGTATGACATCGTGGACAAGGGTACGCTTACTCAGGCGACTGATACCACCTGGACTTACACCGTCACTCTGAACAGAACCACCTACATCGGCAAGTTTAATGGGGAAACCAAGACTGCGCACACAGATAAGGCCCCCAACGATGTGATTACGCTCACTTGGAATTGGGAAAATGGAAAGTGGACTAAGGGCTTTGACGAAAACCCCGTGATCAAGTGCGAGTGCAAGACTGAGATCGAGCCTCCCACGGATGGCCCCACCGATGATGACGTGAAGGCCGCGCTGGGCAATGTGACTGTGACGGTCAAGTGCATCAACCCCGGCACCAAGCACACTTCTTGCGCCTACGGGGTACTGGGCGGCAACGATGGCTATCAGCTGACGAAGAATAAGGACGGCACGTATAATGTCGTGCTGAATGCTGCTCCCTTTGTGAAGGCTTATTCTTCTGGCGCGCAAACCCAGAAACAGGCACATGAGCTTGTCAGTGCCGCTACCCTGACCTGGGTTCTGACCTTTGATAAGGAATCCGGCAAGTGGGTCGGCGAGCCTAAGGAAGCTGGCGTGGACGACATCATTCAGACCGCTCACCGCGTCCCTGTCCATGTTGTGATCTATCGCAACGGCGATACCTCCCAGGCTTACGCTGATATCGCGCTGAATTCCGAGCTGCCCGGCACGGTCATCGACCTGACCAAGCTGAAGATCGGCGACTATTACCAGGGCGACGTTGAATTCTACGGCTGGTATAACGACGGCAAGTGGAATGAGTACACGAAGGACCTTGCCAATCCTCCCGCCGGTCTGGAGAGGATCACCGTCAACGGCTGGACGAACCTGAAGTGCATGGTCTATGACCTTGATAAGGTTGTCTACTTCCAGTCCGCTGAGGATCTGGCTGCTTACCAAAAGGATCACAGCAAGAATGATGGCCTGCTGTACACCACCACCGTGCGCAGGGGTACGACTCTGCCCACCGCAGACGCTCCCGCTGCCACCCGCGAGGGTTACACCTTCCAGTACTGGAGCCGCGAGGGTCAGTATCAGGATGTGACCGGCCAGACCGTGTCCGGCTGGACGAACCTGTACGCCGCGTGGACGCCCAATACCGATACCCCCTACAAGGTGGAGCACTATAAGCAGAAGCTGGACGGCACGTATGTGAAGGCTGATACGGATGAGCTGACCGGCACTACCGATACCCGCGCTACTGCCGTAGCCAAGAGCTACACCGGCTTTACTGTGGATAAGACGGTAGAGGGCACGGTGGAATCCGGCATCATCGCCGGTGACGGCAGCCTTGTGCTGAAGTTGTACTACACCCGCAACAGCTATATCATTTCTTCCGACCTGCGCATCAACGGCAATACTACCGTCAAGGAGACCGGCAAGGCCTATTCCTGGACGCACCGCTATGGCGGCAAGTTCGAGGAGACCATCGACTATACTGATATGTTTGCCGCTCTGAAGGCAAAGACTCTGGAAGTCGATGCTGCCAACGAGCCTTACTCTGTCGACATCAAGCTGTGCTTCCCCGGCACCCAGGATCCCGCCAATGCCACGCCGTACAATGAGACGATTCTGACCTACGGCCAGACGGGCGGCGGCTGGAATCCCGGTGTCAAGAACACTGCTTACATCTGGGGTTATGCCACCACCTCCTATCAGGTGATCTTCAAGGCTGAGGACGGCACCGAGATCGAGACGAAGATCGTCGAGTACGGCAAGACGGTCGCCAGCGCTGATCCCGGCGAGAAGTACGGCTACAACTTCGTTGGTTGGGTCGATCAGGACGGCAACGCGTTTACCTTCGACAATGATGGCAACTCTGTTACCGAGATCACCCGCAAGACCGTGCTGACGGCGCAGTGGGCGAAGAAGGTCTACACCATCGGCCCCGACCTGCGCATCAACGGCGGCGAGCCTGTCAAGGCTCCCGGCAAGAACTATTCCTGGAGCCCCCGTTACAGCGGCGAGTATCAGGATGTCATCGACTACGATAAGGTATTCGAGGATCTGAGGGCCAAGGTTGAGGAAGTCGATAAGGACAACGAGCCTTCCAAGATCGAGATCAAGCTGTGCTTCCCCGGCAAGACTCCCGCCACCACCGATGAAGGCGGACTGTTCAACGAAGTTATCACTTACTTCGGTCAGGAAGGCGCAAGCTGGAATCCCGGCGTCAAGAACACCGCGTATATCTGGGGCTACGCCACCACCTACTATGATGTGAGCTTCGATTCCAACGGCGGCACCGCTGTTGACACGCAGAAGAACGTCCAGTACGGTACCACGGCCACCAAGCCTGAGAATCCCACCAGAGAGGGCTATCGCTTCCTCGGCTGGTTCACGAAGGATGGTGAGGCGTTCGACTTCAGCACCCCCATCACCAAGTCCATGACCCTGACCGCCAAGTGGGAGATCGTTAACATCAACGCTTATATCATTCCCATTACCTCCGATGGCACTCAGCTTGTTGGAGCTGGCTTTGATATGGCGCTGAATACCACCACGCTGGGTCGTGTTGGCCTGCCGGGCTATGAGAATGAAGACGCTGTGCGTATCCACTTTGCGACGTTTGCTTCCAGCGCCGGTCTCGCCGATGCTGATGATTACTTCCCCGGCACGGATCCGCTCGTTGTTAAGGCAGTTGCGGATCTGAAGAAGGGCCTCGAGCGCCGCTTCGCCGCTGGTGTTAACGAAGCTAAGGCGGAGGGCATCATGAGCAAGACCAACTGGACATACCTCCATGTTGGTGAGCTGGACGACGAGGAAGACACCAATTTCCTGAGTGGCAATCTGGTGTTCTATTCCGCCCGGTTCGTAACGGAAGATAGTGAACATGTGACCGGCATGCCCAATGCGGAATATACGCATAATGCCGTCGCCGTCTATGATTACTATCTCGATGGCGAGACGATCACTATCCCTGATGCTGTCCCTGAACGCTATGGTTATGACTTCCTGGGCTGGAGCGTAAAGGCTGTTCCCGCGGAGAATGACAAGCTGCTCAAGGCTGGTGACACCGTTACCGTCGATGGCGATGTGGTGTTCACCGCTCAGTGGAAGCTGAAGGAGTACACCGTGAGCTTCGATTCCAAGGGCGGCACCAAGGTGGATTCCCAGATCGTCGAGCACGGCAGCACGGCTACTAAGCCCGGAAACCCCCACAGAAACGACTATACGTTCAAGGGTTGGTATCTGGATGGCAAGAAGTTCGACTTCAGCACCCCCATCACCGGTGACATTACCCTCGTCGCCAGATGGGCCACCAAGACCTCCGGCGGCAGCAACAGCAGCAGCGACACGACTACCAAGGACAACGGCAAGACCGTTCAGTCCGGCAAGACCTTCGACGGCGGCATCGCCCTGTACGTCGGTCTGTCCGTCCTGTCTGCTACCGGCTCCGCGCTGGTCATCACCAAGAAAAAGCGCGGCTAATTCCTAGCTGCGGCTGAAATAAGAACGCTCCCCATCGGGGAGCGTTCTTATGTGCTTTTTTCATGTTTTACATTCGCAGCAGCAGTTCCTTTTCCACCACCTTGCCGCCCTGCAGGTACACCCTTGGCACCCGCTTGCTGACGGCGCAGGTCAGCTCGTAGGGGATGGTGCCCGCCAGCGCTGCCAGGTCGTCCACACGTGCACGGCGGCCGAAAATTTCCACCTCGTCCCCCACCTGCACGCCGGGCAGCTCCGTCAGGTCGATCATGCACATATCCATGCAGATGCGGCCCCTTTGGGGCGCCGGACCGTCCGCCGTCATCATGGCGCAGCGGTCGGACAACACCCGGAAAAATCCGTCGGCGTAGCCGTAGGGCACCACGCCCATGCGGGTGGTGCGCGGCGTGGTGAACAGCCGTCCGTAGCTGATATCTACCCCCGGCGCGTAGGTCTTGATGGTGCTGACGGTGGTTTTCAGCGTCATCACCGGTACGAGCCCCAGCGCCTTGGCCGCCTCGGTGCAGCCGTACAGCAGGATGCCGGGCCGCACCATGTCCAGATACGTCTCCGGATACGCCGCCACCGCGCCGGAATTGGCGCAGTGCCGGATGGCGAAGCGCCTGCCCAGCCGCTGCTCCACGGCGTCGATGACCCGGCGGAACAGGTCGAACTGGGCCAGCGTGTAGGCGCGGCTGTCCGCGTCCGGCTCATCCGCCACGGCAAAGTGGGTGAAGATGCCCTCGGCCTCCAGTCCCGGCGCGCTACAGGCGTGGCAGATACCCTCCACGCCGGTGTCAAACATCTCCCCGCCGCACAGATACCCCAGCCGGGACATGCCGGTGTCCACCTTGATGTGGACTTTCAGCGTGCCGCCGCATTTTACCGCCTCGGCGCTGTACTCCTCCGCCTTGGCGGCACAGGTCACGGCCTGGGTGATGTGCAGGTCGATCAGGTTCTTCACCTGCTCCCTCGGCGTGTGGCCCAGGATCAGGATGGGCATGGCGATGCCGTTGTGGCGCAGCTCCATGGCCTCGTCGATGCTGGACACCGCCAGATAGTCCGCGCCCAGCGCTTCCAGCGTGCGGGAGACCTGAATGGCGCCGTGGCCGTAGCCGTCGGCCTTCACCACCCCCAGAAATTTGACCGCCGGGCCCACGTGGGCGCGCAGCGTCCTATAGTTGTGGGCCAGCGCGTCAAGGTCGATCTCGGCCCATGTTCTCCGCAGTGTAGATTCCATCTGTATTTCCTCCTTGCAAGGTCAGTTTGCATCTTCGTTCAGCGTGCAGGAAAAGGCCAGCAGCTTCGCCGATACCACCACCGCGTCGTCGGCGGCAAACTCCGCGTACCGGGGCAGCAGCGTCTCCGCGTCCAGCCACACCGTGCATTTCAGCGGCGTGTCCCCGGCGGTGGCGTCCAGCGTCAGGCGGTAGCAGTCGGCGTCCTCCAGCGTCTCCCGGCCCTCCTCCAGCAGATAGCCGCTGCCGATGGCCTGCAGCAGACAGGGCAGGGCGTTGACAGGCCCGAACCGCCCCACGCTGCCCGCCGACAGCACCGCCCCGTCGTAGGCGATGGTCAGCTCCTCGCCGGACACGGTGGCGGTCACGCCCTTGACGGTTTCCGGCGCTGTGACGGTGACGGTGGACTCCTCCGGCGTGAAGGTACATTGCAGCGTGAAGCTGCGATCCTCCTGCGGGGTGTGGAAGGTGACCTCCGCCTCCATCTGGGCGGTGGCTACGCGGCTGTACTGCTCCTGAATATTTGCCGCCGTGCTGCTCTTTTTGCCGCAGCCGCCGCACAGAAGCAGCAGGCACAGCGGCAGGATCACGATACGTTTCATGGTGTTCCCTCCGAAAGCTTGATTCGGAAGGCTTTCCTTATCCCTGTTCTGTCTCTTTGAACGCATAGGGCAGGCGGGAGAGCAGGTCGGCCGGGGACATGCCCCGCTCTCCCAGCTCCGCCGCGGCCATGTCGCCTGCCCGGCCGTGGCAGTACACGGCGGCGCAGCAGGCGTCGAACGGTTCCATCCCCTGTCCCAGCAGGCTCACCACCATGCCGGAGAGAATGTCACCACTGCCGCCCTTCGCCATGCCGCTGTTGCCGGTGGTGTTCACTGCCAGACGGCCATCCGGGGCGGCCACAATGGTGCGGTGGCCCTTCAGGATCAGATACACGCCCCAACGGGCCGCATAGGCCCGTGCGCCGCTCTCCCGGCCCCGACTCAGGTCGCCGCCGGCGCGGAAGAACTCTCCCTCGTGGGGCGTCATTACCGTGACCTTGCCCTGACGGCGCTTTATTTCAGGTATATGCGTCTCAAAGGCGTTTATGCCGTCGGCGTCCAGCACCAGCGGCTTGTCCATGTCGATGAGCCGCCGGGTTAGGACGTCGCTTTCCTCGCTGCGGCCCATGCCGCAGCCGATCAGCACTGCGTCGCAGCCATCGATCCGTGCCCGGACGGCGTCCTCCGCCGCCAGCGCCAGCTTACCCTGCTGGGACGGCAGGGGAGAGGGCATGGCGCTGTCGCATTTCACCGCCACGATGGGCCAGATATCCTTCGGCACCCCCAGAAACACCAATCCGCTGCCGCTGCGGACAGCGGCGGAGGCCGCCAGCACCGGTGCGCCGGTGTAGCCCACCGCGCCGCACAGACAGTACACCTTGCCGAAGGTGCCCTTGTGCCCCTCTGGATCGCGGTGGGGCAGAATGCTTTTCACGTAGGCGCGGGTAATCTCCATAGCGGCGTTCTCCTTTGCGGGAATTTTTCTTATTATACCACCTCTGTCAACCGACTGACAGGAAACAAAACGGGTAAACAGTGGGATTTTTGGTGAAGGTGTAAAAAGCTTCGCAGAATTCGCCGCCCATAGGCGGCGAACAAGTTGAATCATTTTTTGCCGTGGCGTGTACATGGCAAAAAATACGCTGCGCGGAGAGAGTGTTCATTCGCACACAAGGTGGGCGAATGAATGCGGGTCGGAGCGAATCATATTTATGAAAAAGGGCGTTGCCCTTTTTCATAAGAAAAAAATTGGGGGTTCCTTTTTGAAAGCTTATCCGCTATAATAATTAGTTGAATGACTACACTCCGAAGGAGAGGCAATATGAAAGAACAGCTTTTGCGGCAGCTGCACAGCGTGAAAACCATGTCCATCGTGGGCATGTGCAAGAATGCCGGAAAGACGACGATGCTCAACTGGCTGCTGGAGCAGGGAAAATTGCAGGGTGTGCTGGGTCTGACCTCCATTGGCCGGGACGGCGAGTCCACCGACATTGTGACCGGCACGGAAAAGCCCGGCATTTTCGTCCGGGAAGGCACCCTGATCGCCACGGCCAAGGATATGCTGCGGCTGGGGGATATCACCAAGGAAATACTGATGACCACCGGCATCCCCACGCCTTTGGGCGAGGTGGTGATCGTCCGGGCACGCAGCGCCGGACACGTTCAGCTGGCCGGGCCGTCCATCACCACGCAGTTGAAAACCGTGTCAAAGGAGTTTTTTGACCTGGGCGCGGATATCTCCATCATCGACGGTGCGCTGGGCCGCAAGAGCCTTGGCGCCCGGGCCGTGGCCGAGGGCGTCATCCTCTGCACCGGCGCCAGCTACGATATGAACATGGACAAGGTGGTGGCCGACACCGCCCACATCTACCACCTAATGAACCTGCCCAAGGCGGAGACGCTGCCGCCGGAGGCTGCCGAGGGTCTGGAGAAGTGCTGGCGGGACAACGGCGCAGCCTTCATCACCGGCGCACTGACCGACAGCATGGTGCTGCCGCTGCTGCGCAGCGGCGTACTGCGCAACGGCCGCCTGGTGGTGAAGGATCCCAGCAAGGTGCTGCTGAAGCCCGACACGCTGGACAAGCTGGCTACCCGCAGCGTCACGCTGGAAACGGAGGAGGCCGCCCGCACCCTGTGCGTCACCATCAACCCGGTATCCGCCTATGGCTGGCGCTTTGACAAGGACGCGTTCATGGCCGCCATGACCGCCGCGGTGGACGCTCCCGTCATCAATGTGAAGGAGGAATTACGATGATCGCCATATCCTTTGACGAAAAGGTCAAGATCGGCCTGCAATACGCGCTGGAGACGCTGCACGGCTGCTCCCCCTTTGGGCTGGAGCGCATCCGCCGCCTGCGGTTCTATACCCCCGAGGAGCGCCCAGCGCTGGAAACAGAGCTGTACAACGTGCAGGCGCTGGCTGTCCATAACGAGGAATTGAAGGATACCTTCACCCGCCTGATGACGCTGCTGTGCCAGATCAAGGACATCCGCAACTCCCTGCGCCGCTGCCAGAACGGCGAGGTGCCGGATCATGTGGAGCTGTTCGAGATCAAGGGCTACCTCCAGCGGCTCAGCGATATTCGTCCGCTGCTGGATACCATCAACGAAACGGCGGGTCTGAAGGACACGGCCCTCCACGATCCCGCCGCCGCGCTGGATATCCTCGACCCCAATCACACCGGAAGCCGTGGCTTTTATATCCCGGACAGCGCCACCCAGAAGCTGAAGGAGATCCGCGCTGCCAAGAAGGATGTGGAGGAGCGGCTGTTCCACGCCCAGACCGACGCGGAAAAGGACGATCTGCGGCTCCAACGCACCCGTATCTGCGCCGAGGAGGAGAGCGAGGAGATGAAGGTGCGCCGCACCATGGGTGCCCAGCTGGCTCCCATGGTGGACGATCTGCTGACCGACGCGGAGACACTGGGCCGTCTGGACTTCATGGTGCAGAAGGCGCTGTTCGCCGTCCGTTACGGCGGCGTGCTGCCCCAGATCACCGACGGCGAGCTGGTGCTGGAGGATATGGTGAACCCGGAATTAGTCGACCTGCTGGCGGAGCAGGGGAGAGCCTTTGTCCCCGTGTCCATCGCGCTGGATCGGGGCGCTACCGTCATCACCGGTGCCAACATGGGCGGCAAATCCGTGGCCATGAAAACCGTGGCGCTGAATGTGCTTCTCTTGCAGGCGGGCTTTCTGGTGTGCGCCAAGTCCGCCAGAATGCCGCTGTTCCACAGCGTGAAAATGCTGTTTGACGATCTGCAGTCCATCCAGTCGGGTCTTTCCGGCTTCGGCTCCGAGATCGTCCAGTTCCAGAAGGCGCTCTCCGAGGTGGAGCAGGGCTACTCCCTGTTCCTGCTGGACGAGTTCGCCCGTGGCACCAACCCCGACGAGGGCGCGGTGATCGTGCAGGCCGTCACCAAGTACCTCAACGGCGTCAACGCCATCTCGCTGCTGACCACCCACTATGACAAGGTGGCCGAGTGCGCCAAGGATCACTATCAGATCATCGGTCTGCGGGACGTTGACCCCGAGCAGATCCGCCGTGAGCTGGCCGCCACCAATGAGGACGGCGTGGCCGTCATCGCCCGCCACATGAACTACGGCCTGTACCGGGTGGTGGGCAAGTCCGACTGTCCCCGTGACGCCCTGAACATCTGCCGCATGCTGTCCCTGAAACCGGAGATCATGCAGCTGATCGAGGAAAACTATTGAGGCTTTCGGGCTCAGAACAAAAAGCTTCGCAGAATTCGCCGCCCGCAGGCGGCGAACCATTTGAATCGTTTTTCGCCGAGACATGTGCGTGGCGAAAAACACTCTGCGCGGAGAGAGTGTTCCTTCCCACGCCCTGCGGGGGAAGGAGCGCGGGTCGAAGCGAGAACCTGCTTACCTCAAATGGGCAACGCCCATTTGAGGTAATTTTTTTGCCCCGGTTTCCCGGGGCGAAATTTTATCCCAAATAATTGGAAAGTTGCACAAAAATAAGTTTGTTATTTGTATCACAAACCCTCTTGACAATACTTGAAATACCTGTCATAATTGACACTGGTAATATTCCAAATATCAGTCAATAGAGGCGCGAAAGATAGGGTACTGTCCGGCAGCGGAGCGGGCGGCCTGGATGGCCGGACGGGAAGGGATCTTTCGCCGAAAGGGAGCAGTTTGCCTATTCTGTTCCCTTGGCAGCGCCGCGTAAACGGTGTTGCTGTCATGTTGATCTTATCGACATGGAGCGCTATTGGTCAAAATGCTTGACCGACAGCGCTCTTTTCGCGTTAGGAGCTTGCGGTCAAAGCAATCCGGAGATTTCTTCGGAACGTCTTTGCCCACAAGCTCTTTGTTCTTTTCTGGTATAAGAAAAAAGAGAGTTCCCGGCCAGCTGAATGAGGAATACGAACAAAACGTAAGAAAGAATCATTTTGAAGGAGGAAACATCTATGGAAAAGATCACTTCTATGCTTCGCCTGCGTATGAGTGCGAAGGACGCTCACTACGGCGGCAACCTGGTGGACGGCGCCCACATGGTGCACCTGTTCGGTGACGTGGCTACCGAGCTGCTGATCGCCTGCGACGGCGACGAGGGCCTGTTCTGCGCTTACGACAATGTGGAGTTCCTGGCTCCCGTGTACGCCGGCGACTACATCGAGGCCTACGGCGAGATCGAGAAGATCGGCAACACTTCCCGCACCATGAAGTTCGAGGCCCGCAAGGTCATCGTCTCCCGCCCCGACATCAGCGCTTCCGCCGCTGACGTGCTGGCTGAGCCCATCGTGGTCTGCCGCGCTCACGGCACCTGCGTCACCCCCAAGGACTGCCAGCGCAAGGAAATCAAGAAGTAAGGGAGCAGAATGATGGAAAAGCTGATCATTACCGCCGCCATCTGCGGCGCGGAAGTCACCAAGGCCCAGAACGAGGCCGTTCCCTACACCGTCGAGGAAATGGTGCGCGAGGCCAAGTCCGCTTACGAGGCCGGCGCTGCCATCCTGCACATCCATGTCCGCGAGGACGACGGCACCCCCACTCAGAATCGTGACCGCTTTAAGGTCGTCATGGACGCCATCCGCAAGGAACTGCCTGACGTCATCATGATCCCCTCCACCGGCGGCGCCACCGGCATGAGCCCCGAGGAGCGTCTGCAGCCCACCGAGCTGTTCCCTGAGATGGCCACTCTGGACTGCGGCACCTGCAACTTCGGCGACGAGATCTTCGACAACACCATGCCCACCATGCGCGCCTTCGGCAAGCGCATGATCGAGAACGGCATCAAGCCCGAGTACGAGTGCTTCGAGCTGGGTCACATCGACACCGTTCTGGGTATGGCCAAGAAGGGCGAGGTTCCCGGCCACCCCATGCAGTTCAACTTCGTGCTGGGCGTGCACGGCTGCACCCCCGCCACCGTGGAGAATCTGGCCTTCTTCGCCAGCAAGATCCCCGCTGACGCCACCTGGACTGTCTCCGGCGTGGGCCGCGCTGCTTGGACCATGGCCGCTGCCGCTATCGCCATGGGCGGCAATGTCCGCGTAGGCTTCGAGGATAACATCTATCTGGGCAAGGGCCAGAAGGCCGCGTCCAACGGCGAGCTGGTGGCCAAGGTCGTCCGCATCGCCAAGGAGCTGGGCCGCGAGATCGCTACCCCTGCCGAGGCCCGCGAGATCCTGAGCCTGAAGCCCCTGAAGTAACTCAGATTTTCTATCACCATATAAACCACCTTACCATATATAAACCACATCATATAAACCATATACCATACATTATAAACAAAATTTTAGGAGGATATTTACAATGGCTGAACTGAAAGGCAACAAGTACGGTACCCATCGCGTGATCGAGCCCAAGGGCGTTCTGACCCAGGCTGCTTGGAAGATCGACAACGACATGACCAAGGTCTACTCCAACGAGATCGTCTGCGACGTTACCTCCCTGAACATCGACTCCGCTTCCTTCACCCAGATCTCCGAGGCCTGCGGCGGCGACGAGAAGAAGATCGGCGAGATGATCATGAGCATCGTGGCCGAGCGCGGCAAGCAGCAGAACCCCGTCACCGGTTCCGGCGGTATGTTCAAGGGCGTCGTCGCTCACATCGGCGAGGATCTGAAGAACAAGCCCGGCTTCGACCTGAAGGAAGGCGACAAGATCGTTTCTCTGGTGTCCCTGTCCATGACCCCGCTGAAGATCGAGAAGATCCTGTCCATCCACAAGGATATCGACCGCGTTGACATCGTCGGCAAGGCCATCCTGTTCGAGTCCGCTCTGTACTGCAAGATGCCCGAGGATATGTCCGAGCCTCTGGCCCTGGCCGCTCTGGACGTGGCCGGCGCTCCCGCTCAGGCCCGCAAGCTGCCTCACGAGGGTGACAGCGTTCTGATTCTGGGCGCCAACGGCAAGTCCGCCGTTCTGTGCGGCTACGAGGCCATGAAGAAGGTCGGCCCCAAGGGCAAGGTCGTGGGCGTTGTCCGTAAGGCCTCTCAGGTTGCCGATCTGATGGAGCTGGGCGTTTACACCGACGTCATCGTCGCCGACTGCACCAAGCCCGTGGACGTTATGGAAGCCGCTCTGGGTGTCAACGACGGCAAGGAGTACGATATCTCCATCTGCTGCGTGAACATCGAGTCCTGCGAGATGTCCGCCATCCTGCCCGTCCGTGACGACGGTCTGGTTTACTTCTTCTCCATGGCTACCTCCTTCACCAAGGCCGCTCTGGGCGCCGAGGGCATCGGCAAGGACGTCACCATGATCGTGGGTAACGGCTACACCAAGAACCACGCCGAGATCACCCTGAACGTTCTGCGCGAGAACCCCAAGCTGCGCAAGCTGTTCGACGAGAAGTACTGCTAAACTACCATAGCAACTGACACTGAGGCAGGGAGCCGCGCTCCCTGCCCTCAGTACGAACTTTCCAAATCATCCTGAAACAAAAATTTAAGGAGAAACGAACATGAAAACTCGCAATGGTCTGTTCGCTGACGTTCCTGAAAATCTGTGGAACGACTGGCATTGGCAGGTTGCCAACCGCGCTGAGACTGTCGAAGATCTGAAGAAGTACATGACCCTGACTCCCGACGAGGAAGCCGGTATTGCCAAGACTCTGGGCAAGCTGCGCATGGCGGTCACTCCCTATTATCTGTCCCTGATCGATCTGGACGATCCCTTTGATCCCATCCGCAAGATGGCCATCCCCCGCGCCGAGGAGCTGGAGTACGCCGACTACGAGGACGCCGATCCCCTGCACGAGGATACCGACTCTCCCACCCCCGGCCTGACCCACCGCTATCCCGACCGCGTGCTGCTGCTCATCACTGACCAGTGCTCCATGTACTGCCGTCACTGCACCCGCCGCCGTTTTGCCGGTCAGAACGACTGCGAAGTGCCCATGCAGCAGATCGACAAGTGCATCGACTATGTGGCCGCTCACCCCGAGGTTCGCGACGTTCTGCTGTCCGGCGGTGACTCCCTGATGGTCAGCGACGATGTGCTGGAGTACATCATCAAGCGCGTCCGCGCCATTCCTCACGTGGAGATCGTCCGTCTGGGCTCCCGCACCCCCGTGGTGTGCCCCCAGCGTATTACTCCCGAGCTGTGCGAGATGCTGAAGAAGTATCACCCCGTGTGGCTGAACACCCACTTCAACACCCCCAAGGAGTTCACTCCCGAAGCCGCCAAGGCCTGCGCCATGCTGGCTGACGCCGGTATCCCCCTGGGCAACCAGTCCGTGCTGCTGGCCGGCGTAAACGATTGCTCTCACGTGATGATGGAGCTGGTTCACGGTCTGGTCAAGATGCGTGTCCGCCCCTACTACATCTATGCCTGCGATCCTTCCCTGGGTCTGAGCCACTTCCGTACTCCCGTGTCCAAGGGCATTGAGATCATGGAAGCGCTGCGCGGCCATACCTCCGGCTACTGCATCCCCACCTTCGTGGTGGACGCTCCCGGCGGCGGCGGCAAGACTCCCGTTATGCCCAACTATCTGATTTCCGAGACCCCCCGCAAGGTTATCCTGCGTAACTTCGAGGGCGTCATCACTTCTTACACCCAGCCCGAGCATTATGTTCAGGATTGCCACTGCGACGTCTGCACCGGCAAGAAGAAGGTGGAGAAGACCGGTGTGGCCTGGGTCGCCGAGGGCACTGCCCAGCGCTATCTGGAGCCCACCAAGCTGCTGCGCAACGAGCGCCATGTTAAAAAGTAAGCTCTGATTTTTGAATTGGCGGGGCATCACTCTCGTCGATCAAATCCTCGCTTACTTGGCTGCGAAAGCAGCAAACGCAAAAGACCCTATTTCGGCAGCAGGCGGGCAAGGCCTGCCTGCTGCCGAATTTGCTATGATTTTTGAATGAGGTAACGATAATGGAAAGCAAACTCGGCTTGAATTTTGAGCTGGTCAATCAGGCGCGTGCCTCTGCCGCTAAGGTGGCGGACGACACCCAGCGCTTTATCGATCAGCATACCACCGTCACGGTGGAGCGTGCGGTTTGCCGTCTGCTGGGCATCGATGGCGTCAACGACATGGACGTCCCCATGCCCAACGTGGTCGTTGACCACCTGATGGCCAACTCCATCCTGCCTATGGGCGCCGCCTGGGCGATCGGCAACGCTATGGTGGAAACCGGCAAGGATCCCCAGGGCGTGGCAGAGGCTGTTAGCGCCGGCGAGCTGGATCTCAGCAAGATCACCGCTCACACCGATGCGGAAGTTCGCGCCGCCATCCAGCCCGTGGTGGACGCCACTGTGGCTCGCATTAACAAGAACGTTGCCAAGCGCAACGAGTACCTGAGCGACTGGGGCGACAAGGAAGGCCCCTACCTGTATATCATCGTGGCCACCGGCAACATCTACGAGGATATCATTCAGGCTAAGGCTGGCGCCAAGCAGGGTGCCGACATCATCGCTGTCATCCGTACCACCGGCCAGTCCCTGCTGGACTACGTGCCTTACGGCGCTACCACCGAGGGCTTCGGCGGTACCTACGCCACCCAGGAGAACTTCCGCCTGATGCGCGCTGCGCTGGACGAGGTGGGCGAGGAGCAGCACCGCTACATCCGCCTGTGCAACTATTGCTCCGGCCTGTGCATGCCCGAGATCGCCGCCATGGGCGCTCTGGAGCGTCTGGACGTGATGCTGAACGACGCTCTGTACGGCATCCTGTTCCGCGATATCAACATGCAGCGTACCATCGTCGACCAGTACTTCTCCCGTGTCATCAACGGCTATGCCGGCGTTATCATCAACACCGGTGAGGATAACTACCTGACCACCGACGACGCCATCACCGCCGCCCACACCGTGCTGGCCTCCCAGTTCATCAACGAGGCCTTCGCCAAGACCGCCGGTATGCGCGAGGAGCAGATGGGTCTGGGCCACGCCTTCGAGATGGATCCCTCCGTGGAGAACACCTTCCTGTATGAGCTGGCGCAGGCACAGATGGCCCGCGAGATCTTCCCCAACGCGCCCCTGAAGTACATGCCTCCCACCAAGTTCATGACCGGCAACATCTTCCGCGGTCACATTCAGGACGCCCTGTTCAACATGGTGACCATCCTGACCAACCAGAAGCTGCATCTGCTGGGCATGATGACCGAGGCCATCCACACCCCGTTCATGTCCGACCGTGCTCTGTCCATCGAGAACGCCCAGTACATCTTCCGCACCATGAAGGATCTGGGCGACGAGCTGACCTACAAAGAGAACGGCATCATCCGCAACCGCGCCAACGAGGTGCTGACCAAGGCCACCGACCTGCTGAAGGAGATCGAGAAGCTGGGCCTGTTCACCACCATCGAGAAGGGCATCTTCGCCGATGTCAAGCGTCCCAAGGACGGCGGCAAGGGTCTGGCCGGTGTTGTGGTCAAGGACGACAAGTACTTCAATCCCTTCATTGAAGCGATGAAAGGTAAGGTGGGAGCATGAGCAGCGGACTGTATAATACCCATAAAATCGATTTCGATACCACGCTGGATCTGACCCGTCTGAAGCCCTACGGCGACACCATGAACGACGGCAAGGTGCAGACCAGCTTCACCCTGCCCGTCAAGGACGACGAGCGCGGCGAGGAAGCCGCCCGTCAGATCGCCAAGAAGATGGGCCTGGAAGAACCCAACGTGGCGTACCACGCCCCGTTGGACAAAGAGTTCACCTTCTATGTGGTCTACGGCAGCTGTGTCCATTCCGTCAACTATGAGGATATCCACGTCATCACCGTGGAGTCCGACGTGATGAGCATGGAAGCCACCAACGACTACATCCGCGAGCATATCGGCCGCAAGGTCGTGATGGTGGGCGCCTCCACCGGCACCGACGCTCACACCGTGGGCATCGACGCCATCATGAACCGCAAGGGCTTCGCTGGCCACTACGGTCTGGAGCGCTATGAGATGATCGAGGCCTATAACTTGGGCTCTCAGGTTCCCAACGAGGAGTTCATCAAGAAGGCGCTGGAGCTGAAGGCTGACGTTCTGCTGGTTTCCCAGACCGTTACCCAGAAGGACGTGCATATCCAGAACCTGACCAACCTCATCGAGCTGCTGGAGGCCGAGGGTCTGCGTGATAAGTTCGTGGTCTGCTGCGGCGGTCCCCGTATCACCCATGAGCTGGCCAAGGAGCTGGGCTTCGACGCTGGTTTCGGCGCCGGCAAGTACGCCGATGACGTGGCTTCCTTCGCTGTGACCGAGATGGTCAAGCGCGGCATGAAGTAAAACGCATACAGCGCCACTGGGCGCTCTGCATACGCAGGTGGCTCAGTGGCCGCTGTCATAAAAAGTAGGAGGAACAGAAATGGCAAAGAAACCTGTACTGACTGCCGCTGAGGCAGCAAAAATGATTCCTGACGGCGCTACCATTATGTGCGGCGGCTTTCTGGCCTGCGGCCAGGCCCGCGCCATCGTCAAGGAGCTGGTCAAGCTGGGCACCAAGGATCTGACCCTGATCGCCAACGACATGGGCCGCGCTGTTGGCCCCAAGGGCGAGGAGTTCTTCGGCATTGCCGAGCTGATCCACAACCATCAGGTCAAGCGCGTCATCGCCACCCACGTGGGCATGACTCCCGAGGTGGGCCAGCAGAACACCGACGGCACGCTGGAGGTCTGCCTGCTGCCTCAGGGCACGCTGGCTGAGTGCATCCGTGCCGACGGCGCCGGTCTGGGCGGCGTGCTGACCCCCGTGGGCATCGACACGCTGGTGGAGGAGTCCCCCTTCTGCCTGGGCCGTCAGACCATCGATGGCAAGGACTATCTGCTGATGAAGCCCGTCCACGCTGACTTCGCGCTGCTGGGCGCTTACAAGTGCGACGAGTTCGGCAACTGCTGGTACAAGGGCACCATGCGCAACTTCAACGTGGTCATGGCTACCGCCGCCGATACCGTCATCGCTGAGTGCGAGTACATCGTCCCCGTGGGCGAGATCGAGCCTGAGAACGTCCATACCTATGGCATGTGCGTGGATTACATCGTGGAAGGAGACAGAAAGTAATGGAAAAGTCCGAAATCAAAGGCTTTATCGCCAAGCGCTGCGCAAAAGAACTGAAGGATGGCGACGTGGTGAATCTGGGCATCGGCCTGCCCACCATGATCCCCAACTACCTGCCCGAAGGCGTTGAGCTGATCATCCATGCTGAATTGGGTATCGTCTCCGCCGGCAAGTCCCCCAAAGAGGGCGACGCCAACTACGATCCCTACCACGTTGTGGACGCCGGTGGTTCTCCCTCCTCCGTGGCCTACGGCGGCGGCTTCATTGATTCCGCTGCTAACTTCGGCCTGATCCGCGGCGGCCATGTGGACGCCTGCTTCCTTGGCGCTCTGGAAGTCGACCAGGAGGGCAATCTGGCCAACTGGATCATCCCCGGCAAGAAGATGCCCGGTATGGGCGGCGCTATGGATCTGTGCGTGGGCGCCAAGAAGTGCATCGTCTGCATGGAGCACACCGCCAAGGGCAACCCCAAGATCTTCGAGAAGTGCCGTCTGCCCCTGACCGCTTCCCACTGCGTCAACAAGATTATCACCGAGATGTGCGTCATGGAAGTCACCGACAAGGGTCTGGTGATGACCGAGATCAACCCCGAGTTCACTGTGGATGACGTGAAGGCTGCTACCGCCTGCCCCATCATCGTGGCCGAGGATCTCAAGAGCATGATCGACTAATTGCGTTTTCAAAAGAGCCATCGGGCATCGCCCGATGGCTCTTATTTTTGTCCCAAAAGGCATTGCCTTTTGGGACAAAATGGGAATCGCTCCGACCCGTGTTTTTTCGCCCATAAATGGGCGAAAAAACACTCTCTCCGCGCAAAGTATTTTTTGCCACGCAGATGTCGCGGCAAAAAATGATCCAAATTGTTCGCCGCCATAGCGGGCGGCGAATTCTGCGAAGCTTTTGTGCCAGACTGGGAGCCATCAAGTGCTGCTTGATGGCTCTTTTTCATCCCCCTTTGTGTGAATGCACAACAGGTGAGAGAATGCTTTGGAGGATATGACAAAATAATTCTTGCGGCGAAACACACAAAAACGGTGGGTGATTGCTGTCGAATTTTCTTGCAAATGGCCGGAATGTAAAAAAGGGGGTTGACAAATCCGGCGGAAAGCGTTACTATGCCACCATCCAAGGCGGACACGCCATTGAGAACCGAGGAAAGGAGAAAATCAGTGATGAAGAAGCTGAGCGTGATGATGATGTCCATGGAGATGTGCATGTGCAGCATGTGCATGTTTCGTCGCGCTCAAATTGGTCAACTGATTTTCCCTGACGGTAAGGCGTCCTGCTGAAACAGGATGAATAACAGTCATGAACGGTGGAAGGTCGATTGACCTGCCGCCGTTTTATTTTTGTTCTTCACCCAAAACCTACATTGATGAAAAAAGGAGACAAACATCATGAAAAAGCACAACTACTTCGTGAAGCTGGCCGCGCTGGCACTGGCGCTGGTCCTGACCCTGAGCCTGACCGCCTGCGGCGGCAGCAACACCGACAACAGCGGCGACAACGCCGGTGACGAGCAGAAGCCCGTCGTCAAGATCGCAGTTCCCAACGACACCACCAACGAGGCCCGCGCACTGCTGCTCCTGCAGGAGAACGGCATCATTAAGCTGAAGGACGGCGTGGGCATCACCGCCACCAAAAACGACATCGAGGAAAATCCCTACAACGTTGAGATCGTCGAGGCCGAGGCCGCTCAGCTGCCCAACCAGCTGCAGGATGTGGACTACGCCGTCATCAACAGCAACTACGCCATCAGCGCCGGTCTGAACCCCGTGAATGACTCCCTGCTGATCGAGGGCAGCGCCTCTGCTTACGCCAACATCCTGACCGTGAAGGAAGGCAACGAGAATGAGCCCAAGATCCTGGCCCTGAAGGCCGCTCTGGAGAGCCAGCAGGTTGTGGATTTCATCAACGAGACCTACAACGGTTCCGTGATCTCCGTGGTGGAGAACCCCACCGACGGCTATGACGCCACCGTGGATTACGACGCCCTGAACGGCGAGACCATCACCATCGCTGCCACTCCCGCTCCCCACGCCGAGATCCTGGAGGTCGTCAAGACCATCCTGGCCGACAAGGGTATCACCCTGAACATCCAGGTCTTCAACGACTACGTGCAGCCCAACACCGCTGTCGAGGACGGCGCTGTGGACGCCAACTACTTCCAGCACCTGCCCTATCTGGAGGACTTCAACGCCCAGAACGGCACCCACATCGTGTCCATCTCCGCTGTCCACGTTGAGCCCATGGGCCTGTACGGCGGCAAGCAGACCACGCTGGACGCTGTGAGCGCCAGCAAGTAAGGATTCAGGAGGGAGACGTCCATGATCGAACTGAAACACGTCAGCAAGACGTTTGATTCCGGCTCCGCCGGAGGGGTAGACGCGCTCAAGGACGTCTCCCTTACCATTGAGGATGGGGACATCTACGGCATCATCGGCATGTCCGGCGCGGGCAAGAGCACGCTGGTGCGGTGCATCAACCTGCTGGAGCGTCCCACAAGCGGCGAGATCGTGGTGAACGGCCAGCGGCTGGACACCATGACCCCCGCCCAGCTGCGTGAGGCCCGCCGGGGCATCACCATGATCTTCCAGCACTTCAACCTGCTGATGCAGCGTACCTGTCTGAAGAACGTATGCTTCCCCATGGAGCTGGTGGGCGTGAAGAAGGCCGAGGCCGAGGAACGCGCCCGTCAGCTGCTGGAGCTGGTGGGCCTGCCTGACAAGGCGGACGCCTATCCCGCCCAGCTGTCCGGCGGCCAGCAGCAGCGTGTGGCTATCGCCCGCGCACTGGCCACCGATCCCAAGGTGCTGCTGTGTGACGAGGCCACCAGCGCCCTTGACCCCAACACCACCCGCCAGATTCTGGAGCTGATCCGGGATATCAACAAGAAACTGGGCATCACTGTTGTCATCATCACCCACCAGATGAGCGTGGTAAAGGAAATTTGCAGCCATGTGGCCATTCTGGATGGCGGCGTGGTGGCGGAGTCCGGCATGGTGGGCACGGTGTTCGCCGCCCCCAAGTCCGCCGCGGGACGGCGGCTGGTGTTCCCCGGCGGCGCCGACGCGCAGGTGTACGATCCCGCCGGCGAGCGGCTGGTGCGTCTGGTATTCAAGGACAGCAAGACCACCAGCACTCCCATGGTGGCCCGTCTGGCGGCAGAGGAGGGTATCTTCTGCAACGTCATCTCCGCCAGCACCCAGAGCCTGTCGGAGGAGGTCTACGGCACTATGATGCTGGGCATCCCCAGCGCTCACTTTGACCGTGCGGTCAAGTTCATTCAAACCATCGCCAATGTGCAGGTAGAGGAGGTCGACCACAATGTACAGTAATCTGTTCAGCGCCCAGTCCGTTCAGGACTTGATGACGGTGCTGCCCTCTCTGCCTTACGCCATCTGGGAGACCTTCTACATGACCGTGCTCAGCACGGCCCTGTCTCTTGTCATCGGCCTGCCGCTGGGCGTGCTGCTGGTGGTGGGGGAGAAGGGCGGCGTTCTGCCGCTGCCGGGCTGGCTGCTGCAGGTGCTGAACGTCATCATCAACCTGCTGCGCTCCGTCCCGTTCCTGATCCTGATGATCATGGTGTTCCCCCTGTCCCGCCTGCTGATCGGCACCACCATCGGCACCACGGCCACCATCGTTCCGCTGGTGGCGGCGGCGTTCCCCTTTGTGGCCCGTCTGGTGGAGACCAGTCTCCGCGAGGTGGACGGCAACATCATCGAAGCCGCCCAGAGTATGGGCGCCACCCCCATGCAGATCATCTGCAAGGTGATGATCCCCGAGAGCGTGCCCTCCCTGATCCAGAACGTCACCATCGCCCTGACCACCATTCTGGGCTACTCCGCCATGAGCGGTATCATCGGCGGCGGCGGTCTGGGCAAGATCGCCATCGACTACGGCTACTACCGCTATAAGTATCTGGTGATGCTGGTGGCCGTTGTGCTGCTGATTCTGCTGGTGCAGCTGTTCCAGACGATTGGCACCTGGCTCAGCAAGAAGTGCGACAAGCGGCTGAAGTAAATTTACCTGTTCTGCAAAAAAACCTCCGCATGGCCGATGGCTATGCGGAGGTTTTTTATAGCTTGATATCGCAGCGCATGCTCATGACGGCGCTGCCGCCGATGCGGACAGTCACCGTGCCGCCATCGTCATACAGACGGCTGCGGATCTGTGAGGGGCGGTGCATGTGCTCGCCTTGCACAAAGAGATTCTCCTCCTCCGGCCGCACCATGCCGTGAAGGTAGAGGTAGTAGGTCAGCGCACCGTTGCTGGTGCCGGTGGCGCACTCCTCCGGAATGTCGTAGAGGGGGGCGTAGTTGCTGCAATACGCGGTGCAGTCCTCGCCGCCGGGGCAGAACATGTGAACGCCGGTAACGTCATAGCGGCGGGACAGCTCCGTGACCGCCGCCTCGTTCTGCACCGCCTGCAGCAGCGTTTCGTGATCCCGGACAGGCATCATGATATCCGCAAGGCCGGTGGACACGATCCACGGCTCCAGACCGTCGGGTCGGTGGTCTACGGTCAGACCGTAGGCGTCGTACAGTTCGGGCCATTCCTCCGCCGTCAGCTTCCGGATCAGCTTCGGCGGCGCCATGTCCATCCACACCGTGCCGCCGGACACGCCGATGTTCAGGTCGGACGCCTTGGTGTGGGCGATGTGGCTGCCGTCAGCAATCAGACCCTCCTGCCGCAGCAGGGCAAAGGAGGCGATGGTGGCGTGGCCGCACAGGTCGACCTCACCGGCGGGGGTGAAATACCGAAGCGTCACGCTGCCGTCGTCGTTGACGGTCACAAAGGCCGTCTCCGAATGCTTGAATTCCGCCGCGATCTGCTGCATCATCGCGTCGCTCAGCGGACGCTCCGGCAGGGCAACGCCCGCCTGATTGCCGCCGAACAGCTTCTCGGAAAAGGCGTCCATCACATAGGCTTTCATAGGGCAGGAGCCTCCTTAAAAGGTGTATTTTTTCTTGTATTCGTCATAGTACCGGGCGAAGGAAGCGTCCTTTATGGCCTTGACGCTGTTGAGATATTCGTGGGTGTCGAAGCTGTCGCTCTCCACCTCGATGACAGCCACGGCGATGTTGGAGCAGTGGTCGGCCACGCGCTCGTAGTTGGTCAGCAGATCGTTGAACACAAAGCCCTGATTCAGCGTGCAGACGCCCTGTTGGAGACGATCCACATGGTGGGATTTCATCTCGTCGCACAATCCGTCGATGATCTCCTCCAGCGGCTCCACACGGGCGGCCAGCTGCAAATTCCCCTCGATGAAGGCGTTTACGGAAATGGTCAGGATCTCTGTGACGGCGCCCTCCAGCACCTCCAGCTCATGCAGGGCGCTGGGGGAGAACTCCACCTTCTTCTCGTCAATCTCCTGGCACACGTCCGCCACATTGCAGGCGTGGTCGGAGATACGCTCAAAGTCGGAGATGGTGTGGAGGTATTTGGCCACCTCCTCCGTTTGATCCGGGGACAGGGAGCGGGCCGTCAGCTTCATCAGATACGTGCCAAGCTTGTCCTCATAGCGGTCGATCAGCTGCTCTACCTCGTCCACCTGTTCATAGCCCTTGTCGCTGTAAGCGCCGCGCAGACCCATGGCGTGCAGCAGGTTGCCCCGCGCCTTTTCCGCCATGGAGTCCGTGACCAGACGGCTCTGCTCGATGGCCAGCGCCGGGTGCTGGAGGAAGCGCTCCTCCAGACGATCCATGTCGTGCTGTGCCATCAGTTCGCCGCCCTTGTCGGGGATCAGCCAGACCACCAGCTTTTCCAGCAGGGGAATGGCGGGGGTCAGGACGATGATGGTAGCCAGACGGAACAGGGTATTCATCAGCGCCACGGTGACGGTGGTCATGGTGACGGTCATAAAGGTAAAGTGGAAGACAGCGTTGGCGGTATAGAACACCAGCGCCCAGATGGCCGCACCCAGCACGTCGATCAGCAGATACACAAAGGCGGTGCGCTTGCCGCTGATATTGGCACCCAGCGCCGACAGCAGGACGGGCACGGCGGCGCCGATGGCGATACCCATGGTGATGGGCAGAGCGATCTCGAAGGTGATGGCGCCGGTGCCGGACAGCACCTGCAGAATACCCACGGCGGCGCTGGCGCTTTGCAGTACGCTAGTGAACGCCAGACCCACCAGAATACCCAGCAGGGGGTTGGAGAACTTGGTGAGGATATCGATGAAGGCCTGACTCTCCTTCAGGGGAGCCACCGCGCCGGACATGGCGGTCATGCCGTACATCAGCACCGCAAAGCCCAGCAGGATATTGCCCAGATGCTTGCGGGTGGGCTTGCCCTTTACCATCCGCAGCAGAATACCCACAATGGCGAGCAGTCCCGTCAGCGTGGCGGTGGACAGCAGATCCACCCAGCCGCTGCCGCCGGACAGGCTGTTCAGGCACAGGATCCAGCCGGTGACGCTGGTGCCCAGAATGGCGCCCATGATGACGCCGATGGCCTGCCGCACCTTCATCATGCCAGAGTTGACGAAGCCCACCACCATCACGGAGGTGGCGGAGGAGGACTGAATGACGGCGGTAACGGCGGTGCCCAGCAGCACGCCCTTCAGCGGCGTGCCCGACAGCTTATAGAGCACCAGCTCCAGCTTGCTGCCGGCCACCTTTTTCAGATTGTCGCCCATGACGGCCATGCCGTATAAAAACAGCGCGATGCCGCCCAGCAGCGAAATGACGTCCGCAATGCCCATGCCCAAACTCCCCCATGTTACAATTAGGATACAGTATCAGTATACATGACAGCCGGTGGTTTGACAAGCTTTGTTATTTTTTCTACATAGATTCTGCCCAATAGTTTAATATAGTATCATCTTAACGAAAACCGTATTTGACAGAAGCTGTTTTTTTCGTTATAATAGAAAAAATACCCCTTTGTACGCTGAGGGAGGAAAGTGAGGAGTACGATCTAAAATGCTCAATGAGCGCAGTCTTTTATCGCAGTTTTTACATTTCGTGGCCGCCACGGTGGCGTCGCTGATGGTGTTCAGCCTGTATTCCATTGTGGACGGTCTGTTCGTGGCCAAAGGTGTGGGAGAATATGCCATGGCGGCGGTGAATCTGGCGGTGCCGTTCACCAATGTGCTGTTCTCCATCGGCATCATCTTCGCCGTGGGTACCAGCACCATCATCGCCATCTACCTGGGCCAGGGGCAGGGTGAAAAGGCCAACAGCCTGTTCTCTCAGAACACGGTACTGCTGACATGCATCGGCCTGACCATTACAGTGCTGGTGTTTGTTTTTCTGGAGCCATTTGCCGTGCTGCTGGGCGCGAAAGGCGTTACCTACCAGTACACCATGGACTATCTGCGGGGGCTTGCGCCCTTTGCGGTGTGCTTCATTGCGTCCTACAACATGGAGGTGCTCATCAAGACCGACGGCTATCCCCGCATTGCCATCCTGACGGTCATCACCGGGTGCCTGACCAACTGCGTGCTGGACTATGTGGCCATTTTCCTGCTGGACTGGGGCGTGTGGGGCGCGGCGTTCGCCACGGGCCTGTCCCAGCTGCTGACCTGCGTGATCTATCTGCGGCACTTCCTGCGGGGCCACAATACCTTCCACTTTGTGAAGTTCAAAATGGACTGGCGCATCTACAAGCGGCTGCTGCCCATCGGCGTGGCCGACGGCGTGACGGAGCTGTGCAACGGCGTGATGATCTTCCTGTTCAACCGTGTGATCCTGCGGTGCCTGGGGGACGACGGACTGGTGAGCTACTCCATCATTGCCTATGTGAACACGCTGATCGTCAACACCATGCTGGGTATCTCACAGGGCAGTCAGCCGCTGGTCAGCTACCACTACGGCAAGGACGACACGGCGGGCTACCGGAAGCTGCTGAGATACGGCTTCACGGCGGTGGCGGCCATGACGGCGGTGATCTTCGCCGGGGTCATGCTCTTCGCGCCGCAGATCGCCGGCATATTCGTGGACGCGGAGAAGCCGTGGCTGGTAGCGGACACTGCGGGCGCTTTGCGGCGATACGGTCTGTGCTACCTGCTGTTGGGCAGCAATATTCTGATGGGCGGCTTCCTTACCGCTGTGGAGCGGCCTGTCGGCGCCATCTGCATCTCCGTGGGCCGGGGACTGGCGTTTCAGGCCACTGCGCTGCTGGCGCTGGCCTTCACCGTGGGCGGCAGCGCCATCTGGTACGCGCCGCTGCTCTCCGAGGCGGTCTGCGCGGGTATGGCCGTTTGGTTCCTGCTGCGGTTCCTGAAGCGCGGAAAAGCATAAAAAAGGAAGGACTGATTTGCAGTCCTTCCTTTTTTATATAATGAGAAGATCACGCTTCGGGTGACACCAGCTTGGCGGTACGCTCCTCGATGGGAACGTAATGCCCCTTGATGGTCACGGCACGGTAGGCGGGACGCATGATCCGGTGGCAGGTGATGACCTCCTCCATGCGGTTGGCGCACCAGCCTGCGATACGGGCCGAGGCGAACAGCGGCGTGAACACATCCTCCGGAATGCCCAGCATGGTGTATACCAGACCGGAATACATGTCCACATTGGCGCACATGGGGGTGTCGCTGTGGCGGCGCTCCTGCACCAGCGGAATGCCCAGCTCCTCCACCTTTTGCAGCAGAGCGAACTCGTCGGCGTAGCCCTTGATCTCCGCCATGTGCTGGGCGTACTTCTTCAGCAGCACCGCACGGGGGTCGGAAATGGTATACACCGCGTGGCCCAGACCGTAGAGCTTTCCGGACTTGTCACCGGCCTCGCCGTCCAGCAGCTTGTTCAGATAATCCCGGATAGAGCCGTCGTCGTGGGGATCCACATTTTCCTTGATGTACTGGAACATCTCCATCACCTTGGCGTTGGCGCCGCCGTGCAGCGGGCCCTTCAGGGAGCCCACAGCTCCGGCGATGGCGCTGTAGGTGTCCGTACCGCTGGAGGACATGGCGCGGCACACGAAGGTGGAGTTGTTGCCGCCGCCGTGCTCGGCATGCACCATCAGCATCATGTCCAGCAGATGGGCTTCCTCCTCGGTGTACTGCTTGTCGGGGCGGATCATCCGCAGAAAGTTTTCCGCCGTGGACAGATCGTCCACCGGGAAGTGGATGTGCAGGGAATCTCCCTGGAAATAGTGCCGCTTCACCGCGTAGGCGTTGGCCACGATAGAGGGGAAGCAGCCCACCAGCTTGATGGATTGCAGCAGCATATTCTCCACGGAGGTATCGTCCGGGTTGTCGTCATAGGAATACAGCGCCAGCACACTGCGGGCCAGCTTGTTCATGATGTTCCGGCTGGGGTGCCGCATGATCATATCCTCGGTAAAGCCGTCCGGCAGCTTCCGGGCGCGGTTCATGATCTCGTTGAAGCTGGCCAACTCTGACTGGGAGGGCAGATAGCCGAACAGCAGCAGATATGCCACCTCCTCATAGCCGAAGGTGCCCGCCTTGCGGTGAGCCTCCACGATCTCGTTCAGCTCGATACCGCGGTAGTACAGCTGGCCGGGCTTGGGAATGCGCTGGCCGTCCTGAATGAAATAGCCCTGCACGCTGCCCACCTTGGACACGCCTGCCAGAACGCCGGTACCGTCGTTGTTGCGCAGACCGCGCTTTACGTCGCCCCGGTAATATTCTTCGCCGATATGATACTCGCTCCGGATCAGCTGGCTCAACGAACCTGCGAATTTTTCCAGAGTCCCGCTGCTGTTGCTCATGCTGATGATCTCCTTTCCGTTGGCCGTCTCATGGCTCTTGCCTCAAATACGAGCCCATTATACTCCCAACATTTTGAATTTGCAAGTATAATTTTTATAAAATTCATTTTTGCATGAGTGAAACGCTGAAAATTTCGCAATAAGCAAAAAAATGCATGTTTCACAATCGCGACTTGCATAAAAGGAGACGAAAATATAAACTTAAAGGCGGGGCATCGCCCCGCCTTTAAGTTTATTGTCATTCCGCCTTCGGCTTGTCCGTCTTATACGCAAAGATCACGCCCACGGTGATCAGCACCGCGCCGATGATGCTCATGACGGAGATGGGCTCGCCCAGCAGCAGCCAGCCCACGAACACCGTCACAAAGGGGGAGGCGTACAGGTAGTTGTTGGTCACCACCACGCCCAGCGCCTTAAAGGCGATATTCCAGATGGCGAAGCACACGGCGTTGCCCATCACGCCCAGAAACAGCCAGCTGATCAGCACCTTGGGCTGGGTGAACAGCGGCGCCAGATCGGGCATGCCGTCGGTCAGCAGCATCAGCGGCACCGCCGTGAGGAACGCCCACAGGAACACCCGCCGGGTGACGATGAAGTTGTCGTACTGCTCGGTATACTTTTTGATAAGGATGGAGTACACCGCCCACATCAGCGCCGCCGCCAGCGCCAGCAGATCGCCGATCGGGCTGAGGTGGAAGGACATCTGCCCGTTCAGCACCACCAGCACCACGCCTGCAATGGCGATCACCGCGCCGATGTACACGTACTTGCCCAGCCGCTCGTTATTGCGGCTGAACAGCTGCGCCAGCAGCACCGTCAGAATGGGGCTCATGGCCACCAGAATGCTGACGTTGGCAGCGTAGGTGTGATCCAGCGCCGTATTTTGCAGATAGAAGTAGAAGCTGCCGCCGGTGATGCCGATGAGGATGAACATCAGCTCATCTTTCCACGGCAGCTTCAGTGTCTTGGGCCGCAGCACCCACAGCGTGACGTAGGCAAGGCCCATCCGCAAGGGGATGATCTGGATGGGCGTAAAGTCCACCAGCAAATTCTTGGTCAGCACAAAGCAGCTGCCCCATACCAGAATGGTGATGATGGCGAAGATATGCCCCATCACTTTGGATTTTTCCATAGGAAACGCCTCCTGAGCTATTTTTTCGCAACATATCTATTATAGAGGAGAGGCTTTCTGAAATCCAGAGGAAAATTCAATTTTCCGCAAAATTTTCAGGGTGAAAAGCCGTTGCCCTTTGTGGAGAAACATGGTATCATGAGAGCGGAACAATTTCCGCGAGGAGGAATCAAATATGCAGCATGCAACATTGGTGGTCATGGCGGCGGGCATGGGCTCCCGTTACGGCGGCAACAAGCAGGTGGACGGCGTAGGGCCCCACGGCGAAATTCTGATGAATTACGGCATTTACGACGCGGCTCGTGCCGGATTTGATAAGGTGGTGTTCGTCATCAAGCCGGAGATCCGCGACCTGATCCACCGTCTGGCCGGCGACGCGCTGGAGACGCTGCGCACGCCCGATGGCCGCAAGGTGGAGTTCTGCTACGCGGAGCAGACCTTTGACTCCGTGCCGGACTTCTATCACATCCCGGAGGAGCGCACCAAGCCCTTCGGCACCACCCAGGCGGTGCTGTGCACCCGTGAATTTATCCACGAGCCGTTCTGCGTCATCAACGCCGACGATTACTACGGCGTGGACGCCTACCGCACCATCTATCAGGCGCTCCAGACCCTGCCCGAAAAGGGCGAGGCCGTCATGGTGGGCTATCTTTTGAAGAATACCGTCACCCAATACGGCACGGTGTCCCGGGGCGTATGCCACACGGCGGACGGAAAACTGACCGATATCCGGGAGACACTGAAGATCCAGCTGTTCCCCGACGGCAGCATCGCCGACGTGGCCGACGGCCAGCGCCATGAGCTGGACGGTGACAGCGTGGTGTCCATGAATTTCTGGGGCTTCTCCCCGGCGATCTTTGACGGCATGGAGCAGTATTTCCATGATTTCCTCCGTCGCGTGGGAGACGATCCTAAGGCGGAGTGCCTGCTGCCCACCATGGTGGGCGACCTGATGAACAGGGGAGAGCTGTCGGTCTCCGTGCTGTCCTCCGCCGACCAGTGGTTCGGCATGACCTATCACGAGGATCGTCCCCGTGTGGCGGCGGCGCTGCAAAAGCTTCACGACGCGGGAGTGTATCCCGACAAGCTGGCGTGAGATATTGATTTACAGGGCGGGGTGATATCACCCTGCCCTGTGTATTTCTTGTAGGGGCGGACGACGAGCGCTGTGGAGCGCAGCGGAACGAGTGCCCTTGGGGTATCCGCCCGAGGGGAGTTTCGCGCTTCCGAGCGCGAGTCACTTTTGGCCGCTGTCCCAAAAGTGACCAAAAAGACAGCCAGAAACCCAGGTTTCTGGACTTCCTGCGCGCTGTCTCCTTCGCAAATTTGCGCCATTTCACCACGCGTTCGCGGGAAATGGTTGTTATCATTGCGTATGACGCATCGCCTATCCTTCTTGCACCGCTGCCGCTCACGTTATCAACGGTAGAACTTATTGCGTTGTTCGGCGTAGGTATCAGTGGCAGCGGCGCAGGAGCAGAGACGATCCTTTTAACGACACGAAAAGAGAGATTTTCCGTGATCGTGTGGTAAGCAGTCACAAATCTGTACTACGCATAGCGCGCCCGGAGGTGAAGGAACCGGAGGTTCCTTCTGGCGCTTTTGCCTACTTTTGCCGCTATTGGCAAAAGTAGGTCGCCCCGGAGGGCGAAACCTTCCCTCGCCCCGCAGGGCGAAACTCCCCAAACCAAACAACAAGGCCGCGGAGCGATCGCTCCGCGGCCTTGTCCGCAATACCCGTTGTTTTGTTGTCGCCGTTAGCGGCAGTTCTTGCTGTCCTTGGCGTTCTTCGTGTTCTTGGTATTCTGGGTGTTCTGGGTATTGTTCTGGGTGTCCTGAACGTCCTTGGTGTTCTTGCAATTCTTGTTATCCATGAATTTGCACCTCCTTTTATTTGTGCAAGGCTAGGATGTCCCGCCAAAACGCCCCTTATGCATGAAAAAAATAAAAAGATACCGCAAATTCCTGTTGACAAACCGAACGGTAACAGGTATAATATTTCTGCAAAACAAAGAAGGTCGGTGCATCCGCCTCACCTCCCGCCCCAGGCAAAGAGGTCAACAGCGATTTACAAAAGCCCGTAAAAGCGGCTTTTTGATGTTGCGCGGATGCATATGCATTCGCGTTTTATTTTTGATTGGAGGTGCTTGTAGTATTAGCAAGGTAGTGCATCAACTGAACGAGGACATCAACGATCGCGAGATCCGTCTCATCGGCGAAAACGGCGAGCAGATGGGTATCGTGTCGTCCGCCGAGGCGCTGCATATCGCAGAAGAACGCGGGCTGGATCTGGTCAAGATCTCTCCCCAGGCTGTCCCCCCCGTATGCAAACTCATGAACTATGGCAAGTATCGCTTTGAGCAGAGCAAACGCGAAAAAGAGGCCCGTAAAAACCAGCATGTGGTGGAGATCAAGGAGATCCGCATGTCCCCCGGCATCGACGTGGGCGATTTCAATACCAAGCTGAAGAACGCCCAGAAGTTCCTGTCCGACGGCAACCGCGTCAAGGTGTCCGTCCGGTTCCGCGGCCGCGAGATGGCCCATACCGAGATCGGCCGCGACCTGCTGACCAAGTTTGCCGAGCAGTGCGGCGAGGTGGCCAATATGGAAAAGGCCGCCAAGATGGAGGGCCGCAACATGTCCATTTTCCTGGCTCCCAAGGCCGGTAAATAAAATTTGTATTCTTTTGTTACCACGCAGTAGTAGGAAGGAGAAACGACTATGCCTAAACTGAAGACCCACAGCGGCGCAAAGAAGCGCTTCAATCTGACGAAATCCGGTAAGGTCAAGAGAGCTCACGCGTTCAAGAGCCACATCCTGACCAAGAAGGACACCAAGCGCGGCCGTCGCCTGCGCACCGGCACCTACGCCGACTGCACCAACGAGGCGACCATCCGTAAGATGATCCCTTACAAATAAGAGACGGAATCGTTAGAAATAGGAGGCTAATTAGATATGGCACGTGTTAAAGGCGCAATGATGACGCGCAAGAGAAGAAATAAGATGCTGAAGCTGGCCAAGGGCTATTGGGGCGCCAAGTCCAAGCACTTCAAGATGGCCAACGAGCAGGTCATGAAGTCCCTGACCTACGCTTATGTAGGCCGCCGCCTGAAGAAGCGGGACTTCCGTCAGCTGTGGATCACCCGCATCTCCGCCGCCTGCAAGCTGAACGGCATGAACTATTCCACCTTCATGCACGGTCTGAAGCTGGCCGGTGTGGAGATCAACCGCAAGATGTTGTCCGAGATGGCCATCAACGACGCCGTGGCGTTCACCGCCCTGTGCGACATGGCCAAGGCCAAGCTGGCGTAACAGAACATAAAAAAAGAGACGCTGTAAAGCGTCTCTTTTTTTATGAGTGAAAAGATAAGAGAGAAAAGCGAAGATCTGCGGCATGAATTGAATGGTACGCTAGAACTCCGTAGGGGCGGACGACTCTGTCCGCCCTATCGTGGGCACGGTGGTTATCGTAGTGGCGGGCAGGGTCGTCCGCCACTACTGGCCGTTTCTTACACCCGCGTATAAAACGTCTGCTTTGGCCCGGTGTCCTGCATCAGCGTATCGGGATCACGGAACCGGAACAGATACAGTCCCGTGTCATATAAATCGCCTACGCATCCACCCAAGTGGGTGGCCAGCAGAAAGGCGGCCATATACTGGCTCACCGGATCGGCGATCAGCAGCACCGCCAGCAGAAAAACAACGGTAAACACCACAAAGGGCGCCAGCAGCGCCACCAGCGCCGCACTCCGGTACACGAAAATATCCGGCACGCCGCAGTAGGCCACGCTCCATGTCAGCCCGAATGTCAGCTTCCGCCCGGTCAGCAGCTTGTACGCCGCGCCGTGAAGCAGCTCGTGCAGCACAATATAGGCCGACACGGCCACCATAAACACCGCCGTTTTCAAAAGAGAGGTCAGCGGCGCGGCCAGAAAGGCATCCCGCGGTTGGATCAGCCGCCAGAACACCACGCACAGCACCGCCATGATCGCCAGCGCGGCGAGATTCATCAAAATACCCAGCTTTTTGTCCTGACAGTCTACCGTCAGCCGGGGTACGTAGCCCTCCGGCAGCGCTTCCTCAAAGCTCCTCCGCTTCATCCTGCCCGTTTTCCTCCGCCGGTTCCCACGGCTGCATTACCGCCACGCAGCGGTTGATGTTCTTTCCCAGCTCGTGGAACTTCTTCTCGTAGTCCGTCATCACGCCCACAGGCCCATTGGCGTGCAGGTCGCGGGTCACGTCCCGCAATTCCCAGCCGTACTGAGGGATCTCCTCCACCGACCACTCAAACAGCTTGTCGTTGTCGGTCTTGAAGTGGATCTCGCCGCCGTCCTTCAGCACCTTCCGGTACAGATTCAGGAAGTTGTGGTGGGTCAGCCGCCGCTTGGCCTGATTGCTCTTGGGCCACGGGTCGCAGAAATTGATATAAATGCGGTCGATCTCCCCCGGTTCAAACATATCCGGCAGCAGCGCCGCGTCCGCGTCGATGAAGAACACGTTCCGTAAGTCCTCGTCCCGGCATCGCTCCATGGCCACCACCATGGCGTCGGGCACCTTCTCCACGGCGATCAGCAGCACATCCGGCTCCGCCGCGGCCGTCCCAGCGGTGAACCGCCCCTTGCCGCAGCCCAGCTCCAGCCGTATTTCCTTTGCCTCCGGCATCAGCTCCCGCCACCGGCCCCGCTGGGCGAAGGGATCGTGCACCAGCCACGCGCCGCAGGCCTCCATCCGGGGCAGAAGATTTTTCTTTTTTCTCATCCGCATGGGAATTTCCTCCAATGGTCAGCATAATCAGCAGCGCTATTATACCATAAAAACCGCCCGGTTGCAAACAGGAAAAGCCCGCACCCCGGAAGGTCGAAAACCCCACCTTCAAAATGTGCAAATTCTCTCGTTGACTTTTGTGGAATGTGCTAAAAAAGCGAAAAGCGGCACCGATAGGGGTTGATAATTTTTAGACGAAGTACTATAATGTAGGCTGTATGAGGAGCATTGTTTTCATTCCGTTAAAGCGGTGAGGAAGCACTGTCCGAAAAGGAAGTAAGGAGGAGTTAACATGACGAATGTTCTGTTAGAGAAAAAGGGACACATCGCAATTGCCACCATCAACCGTCCCAAGGCGCTGAACGCGCTGAACAGCGACGTGCTCACTGATCTGGGCGAGCTGGTGGATATCGTCAACGCTGACAGCGAGATCCGCGCCCTGGTGCTGACCGGCAGCGGCGAGAAGGCCTTTGTGGCCGGCGCTGATATCGGCGAGATGAGCACCCTGACCCCCGAAGAAGGCGAGGCCTTCGGCAAGCACGGCAACGACGTGTTTCGCCGCATCGAGACCCTGCCCATCCCCACCATCGCCGCCATCAACGGCTTTGCACTGGGCGGCGGCTGCGAGCTGAGCATGAGCTGCGACATCCGCATCTGCGCGGATACCGCTGTGTTCGGCCAGCCTGAGACCGGCCTCGGTATCACCCCCGGCTTCGGCGGCACCCAGCGCCTTGCACGTCTGGTGGGCCCCGGCATGGCCAAGCAGCTGATCTACACCGCCAAGAATATCAAGGCGGACGAGGCCCTGCGCATCGGTCTGGTGAACGCCGTTTATCCGCTGGATGAGCTGATGGCTGCCGCGGAAAAGCTGGCCGAGACCATTGCCAAGAACGCTCCCATCGCCGTCCGCGCCTGCAAGAAGGCCATCAACGACGGTCTGGAGGTCAAGATGGACGATGCCATCGTTATCGAGGAGAAGCTGTTCGGCAGCTGCTTCAAGACCGCCGACCAGATCGAGGGTATGTCCGCTTTCCTGGAAAAGCGCAAGCACGAGCCTTATCAGAACAAGTAAGGCGTCGGTCACGTTAATTAACAGGTTCGCCTGATGATTAAAGAATATATTATAGGAGGAAAACACATGAAAGTCGCAGTATTTGGTGCCGGTACTATGGGCAGCGGCATTGCCCAGGTTTTCGCAGCGAAGGGCCACACCGCTCTGATGTACGCTTCCAGCGTGGCAAGCGCCCAGCGTCATAAGGACAAGCTGGCTGCCTCTCTGAACAAGAAGGTCGCCAAGGGCAAGATGACTCAGGAAGCCGCTGATGATCTGATGAGCCGCGTTCTGGTGGAGGAGTTTGAAGCTGCCGCCGATGCCGATCTGGTCATCGAGTGCGTCGCCGAGAACATGGCCACCAAGAAGGAGCTGCTGGGCCGTCTGGACGCCATCTGCAAGGAGAGCGCCATCTTCGCTTCCAACACTTCTTCTCTGTCCATCACCGAGATGGCGCAGGGCCTGAAGCACAACCTGATCGGTATGCACTTCTTCAACCCCGTGCCCGCTATGAAGCTGGTGGAGGTCATTGCCGGCGGCAATACTCCCGCTGAGCTGGTGGACTACATCAAGAATCTGTCCGTCGAGATCGGCAAGACCCCCGTGGTCGTCAACGAGGCTCCCGGCTTCGTGGTCAACAAGATCCTGATCCCCTACTGCAACGAGGGCGTCTGCGTCCTGCAGGAGGGCGTCGCCTCTGCCGAGGATATCGACATCGCTATGCAGCTGGGCTGCAACCATCCCATGGGCCCCCTGCACCTGGGCGATCTGATCGGCTGGGACGTGGTGCTGAACATCATGGACGTGCTGTATAACGAGACTCACGACAGCAAGTACCGTGCCAACGTGCTGATCCGCAAGATGGTGCGTGCCGGCAAGCTGGGCATCAAGTCCGGCGAGGGCTTCTTTAACTACAACAAGTAAATTCTGGAAAAGGAGAAAATAGTATGGATTTCCATCTGACTAAGGAACAGCTGCTCGTTCAGAAGATGTACCGCGAGTTCGCGGAGAACGAGGTCAAGCCCCTGGCCACCGAAATCGACGAGGAAGAGCGTTTCCCCATGGAAACCGTCGAGAAGATGGCAAAGCTGGGCATGATGGGTATTTACTTCCCCAAGGAGTACGGCGGCGCTGGCGCCGATGTCCTCAGCTATGCCATGTGCGTTGAGGAGCTGGCCAAGGTCTGCGGCACCACCGCAGTTATCGTGTCCGCTCACACCTCCCTGTGCGCCGCCCCCATCTTTGAGAACGGCACCGAGGAGCAGAAGATGAAGTATCTGCCCGACCTGTGCTCCGGCCGCAAGATCGGCGCCTTCGGTCTGACCGAGCCCGGCGCTGGTACCGATGCTCAGGGCCAGCAGACCACCGCTGTCCTGGACGAGTCCGGCGAGAACTACATCCTGAACGGCTCCAAGTGCTTCATCACCAACGGCAACGTGGCTGATACCTTCGTCATCATCGCCGTCACCGGCAAGGTCGTCGACAAGCGCGGCCGCTCCATGAAGGAGATCTCCGCTTTCATCGTGGAGAAGGACGACAAGGGCTTCTCTCAGGGCAAGCACGAGAAGAAGATGGGTATTCGCGGTTCCTCTACCTGCGACCTGATCTTCGAGGATTGCGTCATCCCCAAGGATCGTATGCTGGGCAAGAAGGGCGAGGGCTTCAAGATCGCCATGAAGACTCTGGACGGCGGCCGTATCGGTATCGCTTCTCAGGCTCTG